>Ga0326511_10000350_pt1 | contig 39859 bp, 23 predicted proteins | sample 0_2496_0518_D_FD_203701 | JGI IMG/M metagenome (GOLD analysis project Ga0326511, IMG submission 203701) | Bovine rumen microbial communities from UC Davis, California, United States - 0_2496_0518 | ecosystem: Host-associated > Mammals > Digestive system > Stomach > Rumen | place: USA...
AAAGAAGCAATCTGCTCTTCGATCTGAGCGGCTTCTGGATCCTCCACTGCGACGGTCTGATCAACGTCATAGCGCACAGCGCCGGTCATCAGGCTGTCAACGTCTTCCAGCTGACGATTAATTTCCTCTACAGAGGCGGCAGAAGCCGCGTCGATATTCGAGCGGGCAGTAGCCTTCTCTTCTTCCTGAAGTTCCTGCGCCTCGGCATATTTCACGTTGCCGCTTGTTAGTGCGTTGATGTCGGCCAACCCGATGTTGGCCCTTGCAATGGCCTGCTGTTCTGGCGTGATGGCCGGGATCTTGACAGTTTCGCCGTCCTCTTCGTAAACCGGGACGGTCTGATCGTTCTGATAAGATACCGCGCCAATGTTGGAAGGCTCAAGTCCTTTCGCAAGGTTCTCGAGCGTATCCAGATTATCTGTCACGCTTTCGAGCCGCTGAAATATATCTGAAGCGGAGTCGACCGCTTCTCGTGCTTCTCTTGCCGCCTCCCGCGCAACCTCGCTTGCGTCCTGCGCGGAGGCAAAAGCTTCGAGGGCAGTAGCGATTCGCTCAACCTGTTTGCCCTCTAGTATACTTACACCCATCGCTTAACCCCCTTTATGCTGCGGCATAGGTAGTAGTCGTTACCAGCGTTTCGGTGTTCGTAACGATGGTAAGTTTCTGGCCAGTCGCGAGAGTGCGCACTTCGGTGACCGTGTTTTCGCCGAATGTGTAAGTGTCTGTACGCACTGTCGTCTGGTCAGCTTTGTGTATGATCTTGTCTACATTCCCGTCCTGCGAGAATGTGATCTGTTGTGATGTGCCGGGAATCTCTTCAAGGAAAAGCTGTTCCCTGATATTATCGTTATTAAGCTCGTTCTTAACTGTCGTGATTTCTCCGTTCAGAGCCGTAACGGCGGCCGCACCGGCAGCATCGGTGATACCATAGCCGCTCAGCGTGGTGGGTGGATTGACAACGTTCTGCCATTCGCACTTCTGCACGGCAGAAAGCACGCCAGCACCATCGATATTGAGGCCCGGTCCGACGCGAACGCCGCCAAGGTAAGCAGGGCTTGCCACAGGAAGCGTGTACGTGTTAACCGCATTCATCATACCGTTGCCGTCAATCTCAAGGCCGGAACCGACCTTAACGCCGCCAAGCCTGCTGGGCGTAGCGGTTGGCAGTTCGTATGTGGCACTCAGCTTATTATCAGAGTCAATTGAAAGGCCGGAGCCAATCTTTACGCCGCCAAGGGTGTTTTCATCGGCGGCTGGCAGTTCATAATTTTCAAGCGCGGCAAGCTTTTCCTTCTCGTCCGTTGAAAAGTTATTGTCGCTCAAAACCTTTTTGCCGTCCTTTTTAACAAACGTATTTGCAATTTTGTCCCATAAGTATCTGATACCGTCAAGGTTCAGAAATTGATTGTCAGCCATTGATTTCACCCTCCTTTCAATTTACGTGATCATCGTACCGTCGCCGGAGCACAGCTGGAAGTTAACGCCGTCAAAATAGTAAGGCTCAACCTCAACCCATGTCTGGCCGTCATAATAATAGGGAACGCATTCGGTGAAGTTACCGTTGATATAATAGCCAATTGTCTTATGAACCGGCAGAGATGTGTACTCAATCGTCACTCCATCAGAAAGAATAAGTACATCCATTGAAATGTTCTGATACCGTGCAACGAGTGTATAGGTATGCGTTTTTTCGATATCGGCATCAGTCATCTGGAAAGTTGCAGTATCAGAACCTGCATTGAACGTTGCAATTCTCTTACGATTACTTTCGTCTTCGAAGTCAAGATAAACACAGTACTCGAAATCAAAGCCCATATTATCGGTCGCTTCGCCTGATTTGGTAAATGTAAGAATGTATTCTTCCTGATTAATTTCAAGCTCCGGTTCTTCGGCCCAAAGAATATTATGCGGTTCATAAAGAACATTAAGCCTGATATTAGTTGCTGGATGAGTAAAGTTCTGTTGCGAATGCAGTTCGAGAGGACTGTCATTTACGCTGAAATAGTCAGCGTATGTAAAACCGGAGCCGTAGTCTTCCATCGCGCTTAGTGTCTGATATGTGGAGATATTATCTCGTGCGATATCCCACTCGAGATTTCCTTCGTTGACGGTTTCCATGAATGCCTGCTCTTGCTCGATTGCGCTGGCTAAAGCCGTCTTATCAGAATCGTCGCGGATAGACATTGTACACCCGATGAACTTGTACTCAGTGTCGGCCGTCGCGTTTGAGTTGACGGTAATAACTTCGCCATAATTGCAGTCGTAAAGATTGCTGTTAGATCTGCGTGTCGCATTTGTCAACGTAGGATCAGGCGCTGCCTGAATGTTTTTCACGACTTCACAAATATACGGTTTACGAGCATAATGTGCTCGTATCTGCGCCGCCGTTGCCGGAACGGTAAAAGTGTTACCTACAAGATCAGTACCGTTAACAGAATATTTTTCAAACGCCCATCCAGCATAGCTTTTCTGTTTTAACGTGATAACCGTATCTGTTCTGATCTTACCATCTTCTGGTTCGTAGATATATCCAGCTTCGTCAGGAACAGACGTTCTTATTATGTCTTGATATACACCATCGTAATAAGCTGTTACAGTAGCATTACTTGGCGGCATTGTCATTACATTGTTGCTGAATTGAGTTCCCGGATTTATCGTAAAACCTTTAAACTCATGTCCTTCTGTTGGCGCTTGAGACAGTGTAATAAGATCTCCAACATGGTACGTTGTCTTCACTGGAGAAACTGTAATAGTGCCGCACCCTTCTGGGCTCGATTTCAACGTAAGCGTATATTCTATTGGCTCGAATGTTGCAGTAACCGTCGTATTAACAGCAGGAGTAGCTGCTGTAAACGTATAAACACTATAAGTCGCATGCTCGCTTTTAAGAGCAACGGTGCCGCTTGTTGTTGTGACAGATTTTATTTTATAACCTTTTACAGGGGTTATCATGATTTCGGCACTTGCTCCGTCGACCATTTGCCCTGTTGTGCCTGCCATACCGTTGTTAGAAAACGAAAGCGAACCTTGTCCGTTTGCCTGTAACGTAATCGTAACAGGCATAAGTGATGTTTTTACTGTAATTTTATAAGGATCAGAACCCCACGACCCAAGACATGTATTGGAATCAACGATTTTTTTCAACGCAAGTTTTGCACCTTTTAGATTCGACCATGCTGTCTCTGGGTTTGCGGTGGTATTGCTTTTACTGATAGCTATCCAGCCTGACGTATGTGACCAATGGCCATTAGAACCAGCCGCTCCCCCGTGAGGAACGTCTTGTACGAGGTTTAAATTATGAGCTAATTTACCTTCGGTGTTACAAATGGCCGCCTGGAAATCATGATTCCTTGCATCGGAATACATTTCTCCGTTGATATAATGATTACTATGGTCTTCATTCCAAATGTATCCGCCGGAAAATTTAATAGATACAGGGTATTCGTTTTGCCCAAGCTGAATACCAAGCGAAGAAACTACACCATTATTTCCTTGAAGAAGTGATTTGCTGAAACTTTTTTCGTAAGTAGCCATGTCATCACCTCATCATGTGACGGCTTCTTTTTTCTTCAGCCAGATCGTTCCAACATCATAAGCAACTCCAGTAGGCGGAGCTTCCGTCGAATAAATGATGTGATTCCAGTTACCGTTTTGAAACGATACGAGAACCCAGTTCGTTCCGTCATAGATAAAATCGCAATATCCATTGAGAACCTTGGCCAATGCGTCACTGGTTAATGCTCCGTTGGAACTCCAGATACGTTTTGCGCCCGTGCCGTTGATATTGAGCGTAATATACGTTCCGTCAATTCCTCCGTCAACCGCGCTGTTCTGAACAGGGAAGTTAACGGTAACACGCATGCCACGTTTAAGCGTGAACGCTGGAATCGCAACTTCTTTTGCGCGCTGAGCCGCGGCCGTATTGCACGTGCCAGAAAAGAAGACATAATTCTTCAGGTTGTTCCACAGCGCTCGAATGTTCTGAAGTGTAATATAAGGAGTCAAGTTTGCCATTCTTTCTTACCTCCTTTATATAAACAAATTGTCTATTTCAGAATCTTGAACTTCGGCCGGTAATTCAACGTAAAACGTGTGAGTTTCTGGATCTTCCGCAACTCCGCCGATCGCGCGAATCGTGTTTATAGCCGTTGTCTGAAGGGAATCGAACGTATCAGATGCTTCCTGTGATTTCTCAGAAGCTTCGGTCGCTTTAGCAGTTGCTTCTTCGTATTTAGCCTGCGCGGCCTGTCCAGCAGCAATAGCCGCTTCGTACGTTTCGTTCACTGTATTTTTCGCCGCGACAGTAGTTGCCTCGGCTTCACGCGCAGACGCAAGCGCGGCTTCGGCGGCAGCCTGCGCGGCTCTCGCCGTGTTGCCGTAAGGATCTCCGAGGTCCTGCTCCTGTCCGTCCTGATATATAATGAATAAATGTTCTGTACCGTCTACTGTTCTGAATTCCATCTGTTGTACGCCGCGATGGAATATAATATATTTCTCAAATCCAACATCAAATGTTTCGCTCATGAATCCCACTTCCTTTCGTTAGTTAGAAGTAATCTCTTCAATTTGCTCAATACTGATGCTTTCCTCAGGCAGAACCCGATTGCCCTCCAGCGTAACGCTGTTGATCTTGGGCCTGTCAGCCAGATCGTTATAGCTGATAACATCGCCCTCATCTGTTTCGGAGGCCTGCCCATAGTTGTCGTGATAAGTATAAACGCCGTCTCCGCCGAACCCGGGTTCGATGAGCTGCTGCGCTCCTGTCGTCACCTTTATTTCGTCGGAAGCAATGCGTGAGGAGTTTGGCCCAAATACGTTGAGCTGCATCATGTAGATTTCGTTTTCTTCAAACTGAAGAGATTCAGCCTGTGTCATTGTGAAGCCCACTCTGGTTTTATACTCGTCGTCGCCTTCCTGCACAAAAGAGGTTGCAAGAGCTTCAAAGGCGACGCGGCCTTTATTCCTGAACGAAATGGCCACTGCTTTCACATCGTATAGGCTGAATGGGATAACGAAGTTCAGCACAACTGTTTCGCCAGGATGAAAAGAGAATCTCTTTTTCACGGGGTTCACTTCCTTTCGAGTTCTGCGACCCGTTTGCGAAGGTCCTGAACTTCCTTGATCAGTACGGCAATCATATCCGTGTAGGCAATTCCCTTGGAGCCGTCTTCGTCTTCAAAGCAGACTTCAGGGTAAAGGTCTACCATGTCCTCATAGATCATGCCGTAATGCGTATCGTTACTTTCGTTGTATTGAAAAGAAACGGGCTCGATCTTGTCGAACTCGTCTCTGTGTTGAAGAGGTTGTATATTTTTCTTATAGTCGCGCGAAGAACTTGTAACCGTTGTCCCGTTTACTTTTAGTGTGCTGGAGCCCCCGCTTTTGCCTATGCTGCAGTTACCGGCAAGGAAAACAGAACCAATTTTAGAAAAGCGAAGCACACATCCGTCTGCCGCTGGCTCTGATGCACCGGCCCACATCAGATAGTTTCTTCCAGCAATAGTCGAATTCGGATCAGATTTAGGAGACGTCATAAAGTGAAGTTCATCTTCCGCGTTGCCGGTCGTGCAATACGGATTACCGTTAGCGTCAAAAGTGAATCCTCCAACTTTGCAGTTCTTTAACTGTGCAACTCCTTGGTCGTTAACGCTGAAGTTACTGCCAATATTGATAGTACCTTTATTAATAGACACGGTCCCATCAGAAGCGACCGTGAATTTCTCGTCGAACGCTCCAGTTTCTTCGTTTGTCAAAGTCCCTATATGAATCTCGCCGCGCCTGATTGGAGTATTAACAATTTCGCCGCCGGTGATTTGCGCATTCGTAAGCGTGCCGCCGCTGATTGCGCCGTTTTCAAACGTCGCACTCGAAATCGTAGATCCTTCGCCAATCGTCCCGGTACAGTTATCGAGACTTCCGCCTTTCAGTACAAGTCCCGTAGCAGTAGCCTGTCCTTCACTGTTTACGATGAAATTATAGTTATCAACACCTTCTGTTTCCCCGCTTTCAGGGGTGCGCCATCCTACACGAAAACCTTCATCGTCGATTTTTACATTATCGACTGTTTCATCGTTGACGTTTTTTGAAATTGTAAACGAGCCTCCAGTGATCTTCATGTCGCTGGATTCCACAGCTCCGTTTGCCTGAACCTTAAACGGCGCTTTGTTTCTTTCGGTTTCGCCAGCCCAGATTACAACGTCAGTCGGGTTTTTCGGTGCCTTAAGCCCAACAGAGCTGTTGGCTGCTTCCGCACCGTTTCCGATATGTTCATCGCTTACGTTCCAGCCACCAAGCGTAGCACCTTCCGTATGAATCTGACCGCCGATCGCAACGTTGCCGTCTTCATCAATATTAAAGTTACCGCTTTCAACCGTAAATGAACCGCCTGCCGCAAGATGAATTCCGCTTTCAGCCTCGATATTGATATTTGACCCTGATGCCATTGTGATATTGGTTTCAGCGCTCATGTTAATATCTGAGCCGCTCAACATGTTGATAGAGCCGCCAGACCCAATATTAATGCTTGCGCCTTCATCTTCGGCGTTTTCGCCTGCAAGCAGGTTAATGGAGCCGCCGCTCGCAATGTTAATGGCGGCGCGGTCGTCTTCGCTTTCGCCAGCTTTAATCTGAATGATGGCATCGGTTGTCTTCAGGCTTCCTGCCGGCTTTACGCCGTCCAACGTCGCGTACAGGTTCAGCGCCTTATTGCTTCCGATATCGAGCTCGTTGCCAACATTGGCCATCAGGCTGTCGGCACGAATAGAGTTCGCTTTCACCATGCGCCCGTTAATTTCGCCAGAAGTAATAGAGTCGGCAACAATGCCGAAGCCATTGATAACGCTCTTCCACTCCCAGTCGCCGTCAGCGTTGCGCGAATTAGCCATAGTCAGGCCAGAACCGTTGAACTGCAGCGCAGCCAAACCATCAGCGGACTCAAGAATCAGGTTGCCCTTTTCGTCTGTCACAAAGCCGCTGCCTGTCAGCTGTACGTCGGCCGTGTCAATTGTCCCGCTGATCTGCTCGGCGGCAATTGTTCCGTCGGCGGCAATGTTCTCGGCCCGCTGATATAGCGTCTGCTTTGCCTTTGTTTCCGAGGCTACTTCCGCAATCCGTGTCAGCACGTCCTTGAACTCATGCTGTCCCATCAGGGTCAGGTGAGTGTCAATGGTGATGCTGGTTTTCCACGGCTGATCGTAACACTTGTTGATCTCGTTGAAGTAGGCCCACTGATTTACGTGCAGATCCGGGTCAACCAGATGCGGCGCGTCCGTAATACGAATATCGGGCCACTCCACTTCCTGCAGCTCGCGAATCGACATATCGCGTGAGCCGTACAGGTCGATGTATTCGAATGTGTAGTCTGTATCAGGGTGAGATATCTTTTTCAGGTTATCAAGCGCATCGTTATACATCCGCTGTTCGTCGCCGTCAACGTAGCTTCCGTCCTGCCACCAGCCCTCTCGCAGAATGTCGCCGAGGATCGCAACCTGTTTCTCGTTCTCGTCTATAAGCACTTTCTGAGCGGCCTGCTGTGCCGGAATATCTTTAGTGTACAGCTTGTCCGTAAGGTCGCGGAACTGCTTGATCATCGAATTGATCCCGACAGGCTCGCCTTCGTCATGCGTAATCGGCTGCAGAATCTTGTACTTGACATCGTCGAAGAAACAGCAATCGTCGTAACCTTTTAACCTGACAACCGCGCTTTCAATGCTCCGGCTGTTCGGCCATGTCATCCTGATGTAGGCGGCCTTCTTAAACTTTACATATCCGTCGGGGTCAAGTACGTCGTCATACTCCTTGTCCGTTGACGTAGAGAATTCGCCGCTTTCGGCGAGCGGCCCGAAGTATCCGAGGCAGTTGCGCTTCTCATCGTAAAGCACAACAACCGTGTTCTCCGGCATTCCGCTGTACTCATAGGTTTCGTTGGGCCACACAGGAATATAGTTGGTGCGCGAAGCACGATCTGTAACCATGTCCGTGCCGTCTTCGTGCGCTTCGTTGTTGATATAGATAGAGCCTTCCTTTACGTCAGCGCCGCTCAGATCATTTTCTTCGGGGAATATCAGCGTGTCATATGGACAACACGTGCCAACCAGAATATGATTAACATCGTCGTCCTGATAAATATGGTTATAGGTTGTATCGAGCCTGAGCGTTCCGTCCTTCGGAATGGTCTGATCAGTCGTAAAGATCCAGTAGTAGCCGAAGGATGTAGGGAAAGCATAGCTTCCCTGAGCCAGCGCGCTGTTTTGCGTATAGTAGTAGTTGTCGAAGGTTCCTTTATAAATCTGGTCGCGCTTCCTGCACTGCTGGAACACGACACCGAATGCTTTGGCCGCTTCCTGATCATCTACCGTTTCCAGCTTCACCCATTCGCCTTCGCAGTGCCAGAGCGTTCTGTACTTCGTGTGATAAAGGTATGCTCCGTCGTCTATGTCAGGCAGGCTGTCCTGCACGTAGGCGTTCTTCCAGCCGACGTCATTTCTTTCGGGCCAGCTAAAGTAAAGCGTTCCTGGTGTATCGTAGTCGGTACTGTTATACCTGTAGCACCAGCCGTACTTTCTGAAATTGATTTCTGGCAGAGGCTCATCAATGTCGATAAATGTTACGGGACATTTCACAGTGCCGGCAACCGTAGTCGCGTCTTCGAGCGCATCCAGCACGCCTTCGTCTGTGGACAACAATCCGCTTAGTCTGCCGCTTATGCTGTCCGTACCAAAGAGATAAACGTCGTCGTCCGGCCCAATATCCAGATCGGACCACAGCGTCAGCACGTGCGGCTTATCGCCTTCGCTGAGCTGGTAGTCATAGCCATCATGGATAATCTTGCCGTCAACGTCTGTATGTTGCCGCCCATCAATATCCTTTAGATAGGCGCGCTGCCACTGCACAGGATCTGTCCCGGCCTTTAACACGTAAATGATGCTGGCGTTGGTGGACTTTGGCATACCGTTCGCCTTTATGCCTTGCGCCACGTCCCATCTGAAGTAATACTTTTCCTTCTGCAGATAGTCGGAGCGCCAGATTACGCCGTCTGGATACTCTTCACTTTTGCGTATAGTTATTACATTATGGTCGCATTTTTCAGTGTCGACGTCGAGCTTCAGGTAGCCGCTCTTCGGAACGCCGGTGCGGCTCAGCTTCTCATTGGTTGTGTTTGCGGCCTCCTGCGCTTCGATGGATGCCTTATAATATTTCGCCATGTCCCGCTGGAACTTGGCCACGCTCTGAAACGCTTCCTCGTCAAGCAGGCCGACCTCGTCGTAGTAGGTGTAGTCGGATAGGTAAGGGAAGTAGTTTGTTTCGTTGCGCGTTTCGCCTTTGAGGATGGTGTACACCTGATAGCGGGAAGAGTCGTAGATCCGATAAGCTTCCTGCTTGGTTTCGTTCCATACATAGCTCTGCGAGGTCGGATCCAGCATAGACCAGATAAGCTCGTCGCCTTCTTCAAGGTTATAGGCCGTGAAGTAACGCTTTACGCCAAGCGAATCTGTCACCTGATATTCTGAGCGGCGAGCATCCTCGATAATATACACGTACTCTTCGTGAGTGGCGGTCTGTAAACTACAGTACTTGTTGACCGTGTCGCCGTATGCGCCATAACCGTAAAGCCGCGTACTGATGTTCTCTGTGTTCCGTTTGCGCTCCAGCTCCTTGATTTGCTTATCATAGTGGAGCTCGATCACATTAGAGTTCACAAGGAAGCGCTCGTCCTCGGCCGCATTTGGATAGACGGCCTCAGGAATTTCGCCCTCTTCGAGCTTGGAGAACGGATTCATTGGAAGAATGTCGACCGTGTAGTCGGCGTTGTAAATAGGCTTTGCTTCAAACAGCTCGGCCATTTGCTCAATCAGCCTGAAGGCTCCAGTCTTTGGAGCAGCATTCATAGAGCGCACCTTAATGGTTTTGCCGTCCTCCTCGTAGAAGGCGGCCACCTTTCCGACGCTCCAGCCGGTTCCTTCAAGAATGGTGGTCAACAGCTGCTTTGCCGTGCCGACGTTATTGCCTTCCGCGTCAGAGAACTCAAGGTCCATGGCGCGCGTTTTCAACAGCTGGGAGATGTGGCCGGCCACAATCGTTTCTTTCTTGGAAAGCGCCTGATGACGCACAGTCTCGTCCGTGATAAGGTAGTAGTCTTCTCCGTCCTCGTCTGTCGTAACGCGAAGGCGGTAGTCAGGGATCAGGTAGGCAAGTCTGTAATTTTCTTCTTCGCCTTCGTCCGTCATGCAAGTAGACGGCAAAGCAAAGTTTACTTCTTTCCAGCCGTTTCTTTGTCGTTTAATAAAAACGTCAGTCGCTTGCCCGGAGATATCCGCTCCATTGTCGTAAAGATTGCATTTGATGTTGTTTTTATAGTCACACACATCGATGCGCATTACGCGGTTTCTCCATTGCATCTTGCCCGCCCCCTTTCTCAAGAGAATGTTGGTTTATATATAAATTTCAGCCGCGTCAGATTCATTGTTGATTCCGGCACAACTGTAATTTTGTTCATCTTCGAAATCATGGTGTTTTCAGAGAAATTCCTTGAAACCATGTCCTTTAGCTGAATGATGTGCTCACTCTGTTTGCTTGCGGTCCAGTCGCCGTGAGCGTGCTCCTGTCCGATGCCTGTAATCTCGCGCCATTTGCCGCCAAGCCAGAGGTACTGGCCTTTCAGCTCCTTCTCACACTCTTCAGCCGTTTCACCGGCATTTCGATCATACAGCTTGTTGGTGCAGTAGACCGTCCCGTTATGAGCTGTTACCTGCAGGTCGCGCCGCGCCGGGAAGGCCGGCTCCAGCTCAATGAAGCCAAGGTCGTGATACAGGAAATTCACCTTAGAAGTGCCGTTGTTGACGGTCGTGCATTTGCCGCTGATCCCGTCAAGGTAGACGAAACTGTTAACGCCGTCAAAATTTGTCGAATTCATCGCGACAAAGCGGCACTGCTGGCCGGTCGTTTCGTTTGTGATCGTAACACCTTCGCCAACGTCTCCGGCGATCTCGATGCCAACGTGAGCGCGCACTGTGCCGGGATTGGCAAGCAGAAGCTCGGTGGCATCCGTCATCTCGCGGCTTTCGCAAAAGGTGATGGGCGGGATCATTTTCTCGTCAGGAAAGAACGCCGTGTTTGCCATCATGCGGTAGAAGTCTTTGCTTGTGCGAAGAGCCGCCATAATGTCTGAGCGCGCATAAGGATAATAGGCTTTCATCTTAACCTTGATAACGCCGTTCATATAGTTCGATATTTCGGACGGATCATACTCCGTAACGGTGGCGTAGTAGTAGCACCATGGCCGCCGCTGAAACACGAGGCGGCCGCTTCGCCCTTCGCGGAACAGGTTCTCGACGCGCGCCATCAGGCCGCGGTCGATCTCTTTTTCTTCGAAGTAGCAGCGGAGCGCAAATTCCTTAGGCTCCAGCGAACTTCCGTAATAATAGCCGCCGTTATGGCCGTCGAATGTTTCTTCATGGATTCGCGCCTTTGCGGGTTTGTACACGTAAGTGTTTTCGAGCTCAGGCGCATACTCAAGTCCAATTGTGGCAATGTCTGTGCCGCAAAAGGAAAATCCTCCTGTCATCCTTTCGCCTCCTTTCGCTAAGGATAAGGGGGAGGCGATATTTCGCGCCTCCCCCGGGAGATTGTTACCATGTAAATCCTGTGAGATTGATGCCTTCTCTGGAAATTTGTTTTGTGAATTCTCTGCCAACCTGACGTGCAACGTTTTCAATATCCATTTCGGTATTCATTTCTGCCTGATTAATCGTGATAATAATATCTCCGACTGTGTTGTAGCAGTTATTGTACATTGCGTCGTTTGGCAAAGTCATTTCAGGAACTGCAATACGATACATTGAATCCATAGCATTTTTGATTCTAAGTTCTTCTTCAGATCCAGGCAACGTGTACGCAAGCTCTTCGGCAAATTCGCGCATACGTTGCGTAGCTTCTCTTATTTTAGAGAATTGCATTTCCATCTGCATATTTCTTAATTGGTCTCTGAGTTTTGCGATATTGACAGTATCTTCTGAATCGAGGAATGCCTCAGGTCTACCTGGAGTGCCGTCAACCCACGCTGGTCCGGTAAAATCAACGAGGCCGCCGCTGGCAAAACCCGGCAATTTAATGCCAAGATCCTTGAGTCTCTTACCTAAATCCTTAAATTTTTCTGCGAGAGAACCAAAGCCACTTGGCTTCTGCCCCCAGTTTTCCCACCAGCGCGAGCTTTGTTGTTTTGCTATTTCATCGTCTACAGCTTTTTTAATCAAATACGAATCAGTATTGTTGAATGTGTATTTTTTGCTTCCATCTTTGCTTGTTTTACCAGAGTAGTAATATTGCGTATTATCGCTGAAATCTTTTAAGAGTGATTCGCGCCACTCAATTGCCTCTTTCTCAGAATTAAATTTTTTCTGATAGACAATATCTCCATTATCATTAGTGATAACAGTTGTCCACTTAGGAGATCCATCTTTTTGTTGAGAAGGAACAAAGCCTCCAACCGTGAGAGTTTTGCCAGACACTTTGATTTTCTTCTTGCCCCATCCTTTATAATCTTTGTAATCGATATTATAAGCGTCTGGGTCGATATCAGTTGGCCGATCATAATCGTATTCAAGCAGATAGTGATACAGCTCATACAACTGTTTATCAAGACCATTCAAATCATAGTCGCCGGTATTAATATCGTAAACCTCGTCAGCCCCGGTCTCTAGCCTGTGGCCATGATCAAATTCAGCTCCTGTCTTGATAGAATTCTGCCAGTCTTCATAGCTGTTTTCTATTCCAAGCTCATACAGCTTTCGTCCAACGTCGGACGCGTCACGCCATGTCCAGCTCTGCGTCATATAACTCATGATAGAGTTAAGCCCGCCAGAAATGATCTCATAGACACCTTTTATCTCGTTTCCGTAGATATCCTTGGCGTTCTGCCAGTAGGTGTCAACAAATCCAACCATCTTCTTCCAGCTGTCCTGATTTTGGAGTTCCATCTGAAGCTGCATCTCTTCGGTACTGAGTTTATAAGTCTCATCGTTTGCACGAATCCACTCCATATACTTTTCATACCGCTCCTCCCACGGTGTATTTTCGTCGCCCATGACGGCACGAAGTTCTTCCGCGAGCTTAGTGGAGTTAGCATCTTTCAGCATTTCATTAAGCCGTTTTTCATTATATTGCTGATATTCGTTCATGGCTTTAACTTCATTGTCGATACGTTCGCCTTCAGCTGCGACATCGTCTGTTGCAATCTGGTCAGAAATCTGTTTTTGTAAGTTCTCGATCTGATCCTGTAGAGTGAGAACATCTCTTGTGCGAGTTGGATCGGAAGAGATAAGCGCAAGTTGCCGCTGGAGCTCAGCAAGCTGTTCCTGCTGATCTTGCATTTTATCGGCATTAAGACGCGCATTGAGACGCTCATTGATTAACGCTTTTTCTTCCTGAAGTGCTTGCTTCTTTTTCGCGAGATCTTCCTTGATAAGACGCCATTCTTCCTGATAACGCTTGCGAATAAGGTTGAGAATTTGATTTTGAATATTTACTTCAGATGAAAGCATATCGCGCTGATTCTTGATTCTTGTTTTGATTTCATTGTTGATAGTATCTTCGACAGTTTTTTGAAGCTTAAGAATTTGCTCATTGTTCTTTTTGATCAACTCGATGTTTTTCTCAATTGTATTATTGTTATTCTTTAGCGTTTCTTCCCATTTATAAATAGAGTCAATAATTTTATAATACTCGTCAGAACCTTCTTTCGCTCCTTCGAGATCTTCTTTCAGAAGCTCTATATGGTCTCTGATTCTTTGATTCTGCTCTTCGCGCTGGCTGTTCTCAAGTCGAATCATCGTATTCTGATTCGTAAGTTCGCCCCTGTTTTGATACATGGACTCTTCGTATTGAATCATTTTCAGCATATGCTCATCAAGATCATTTTGATGGCTGAAACGTTCTTCGTCATATTCGAATTTGCTCTGATTCAGTGTCCGCTCAAGCTCTTCGATTTCGTTAATCTGTTGCTCATATGCTTCGCTTGTCTTATTTATATTATCAACAAGCGTATCCCATTCATCTGAGTTTTCTGTTATTTTGTCTTGGGTTGCAAGATAGCCATCAAGCTGTTTCCGCAATTCAGCCAGTTTGACCTGAGCAACATCGAGTCGTTCGGCTGTGACTTCAAGCGACATTGTATAGTTATTACTTTTGTCGTATCTGTCATGCTGTATTTGCAAAATTTTATCCTGATGTTCAAGTTTTTTGTTAATCCCTTCATATTCTTTGGAAAGCTCATCAAGATAACTTTTCTCCATAGACTTTCTCAGTTCATCGTTTGTAAGAGTGAGCTTCAGCATAGCTTCTTCGTTCTGATAGATAGCGTCACGCAGAGTGAACCAAGCTTCTGAACCTTCGATAACAGTCTTCATCTGTTCACGCATCTTTTTGTTTGCGTTATCATAAATACCATATTGCTGATCGTTAAGTTCTCTCTGTTGCCCAAGAGCGCTTCTATAATTATCGTACTGACGATTGTTCTGATACAGCTGACCATAATCTGCGAGCATAGTATCTTCGTGCGTCCATGGGCCGAGCTTACGTTCGAGATCCGTTTTCATTTGTTCGACTGTAGCCAGTTGCAGATTGCGCCGTCTCTCTTCCATGTCGTTCGCAAGCTGCGCGTTTTCGGTTTGCATCTTCCAGATATGGTCACGTGCCTCGAGCCAAGCCTTGCTTCCTTCTGTTGTTTGTTGGAGCGTTTTTTCAGCTTCTTTAATTTGCTCTTCGTTGAGCTTACGCTGTTCATCGAGCTCGTCTATGCTTTTTTGTTCGGCAACTGCGTAACTTTCGAATTGACCGTTAATTTTGTATTTGCGAGTTTTTTGATCCCAAAGACTTTGCTTTTGCGTCCCCGGCTTGTCTTCGTTTTCCTGTTTCGTAATAATAATTTGTACACGTTTTGTTTCGATGGCGTCGAGTTTGTTCTTTATTTCGGCAAGACTTTCTTCTGCCGCGTCCATCGCTTCCTTAACAGCCCACCAGTCATCAGAATACTGCTCGAGTCCAGCAAGCATGCCTTGCAGTTCAGAAATGTGTCGTTTGTACACTGCTTCAAGATTGCCGTAAGCGGCTTCTTCTTTTTCAAGAGATTTGAGATAAGCATCATAATCATTAAGGAACTCATAGTGCGTCTGGTAGGTTTGTTCCATTTTTATCGGATGTTCGGCTTCAGTAATTTCATGCTTATGCCGTTCAAGCATCAGCTGAGCTGGGCTCTTGTCGCCTCCGCCGCCTCCGCCGCCTCCGCCGCCGCCTCCGCCGCCGCCTGTTGTCTTTATATCTTTTGATTTGACAACGACGCTGTTTCCCTTAGCGGTTGCTTCGAACGTAACATGGCCTTCTGCACTACCGATTTGATTTAAAAGAGCATCGATAACTGCTCTTGTTGCAGCGTCTGCCTCTGCCGCAAGCGCAGCAAGCTCGGTTATGTCGTATTCCATTGTCGGCTTAAACGTACCAAGGAATATCTCAGTGTCGAAATCGTCGCCTAAACTATTAATTGTATTCTGAATCTGTGCGTTTGCATCGTTTAAAACTTGCTGTCTATCGAATTCGAGTTGTAATTCAGCTTGACGTTTTATTCTAAGCTTTGCGCCATCTTTTCCGAGCGTTTTTTCCAAAGCGGCTATATCCTCTTTGCTATATCCTAAAAACTCTTTTGCAACTTTTTTATGATCTTTCGAACCTTTACCAGAAGTATAATAAGTTGCCCTTGCGAGGTTTATTTGATGCTGGGTCATTTCCTTAAGTACTTCGCTTTGACTGCTAATGTCTCCATTCAGTCGTTTTATAATATTTCTGACACGTTCATTTTCTGTCCCATATCCTTTTACCGCGCCAGTGCTTGCTTTTACATCCGTTTTAACGCTCTGTTGCAAGGCAAGAAAATCCTCGACATTTGTACTGAGTTCTGCTAAAGCCGCGGATGCCGTCTTATAAGCGTCGCTGCTTTTGTTCATATCTTCAGACAGGCTTGACACATCAATTCCATTGTCCTGCAGTTTCAAAGCTTGCCGCATGTAAGTGTCGAAAGCGTCTTTATCTCCAACCCCTGACATGTAATCGGCAACCATTATTGGATTATTATCGGTAAAATACTCGCGAAGTCCGCCGTACTGCGCCTTGTCCAGAATGGTTGAAAGCCCGGAATATCTTTGTTCGTCATACAAACCTTCTTTGCCAAGCTTTGCATTATCAATTAATTGCTGAATATAAGCCTGTTCATAATCAGAGAATGCTCCTTGTCCTTTTGCCTCCCACTGTCCAAACATTTCAGCTGGCAAAATTTGTTTCATAGCTTTCGTATTGTAGCTAGTAAAAGACGTTGTTCCTGGAATATATCCTGTCCAAGCATCATAAGCCTCAGTGCCCAACTGCATCAAAGCTGGATTTAGACCTCCGGCAAGATCGCCATATGTGGCTGTTTTGCCATAGAGTGTAGACATAAACAATCTTCCAGCCGCTTCATCGTCGCCGATAACAACAGGTTTTCCATTTTCGTCTAGAACGTATTGTCCGTTCTTATCACGAGCAGCATGCGTGTCGATAACATGAGCAAGATCTGCATCATTTCTAACTGTACTCTTAAGAACGTCGTTTTCAACAATCGCGGCGATAATATCAGAAAGAGTTCCTGAAGTTCCTGTTAACAATTCAGCAGACGCGTCGTAAGCTACTCCAGATGCATTGGCTAATGTATATGCATCAACACCGTTTTTCAGCCACTCTAAAGGATCCCCTTCGTATCTGTTTTGCGTATCAGTTCTAAACTGCACCCGAATAGGCTGTCCTGCTAACCTTTCTTCGACAACTTCAATGTTGCTGTCATCGACATCTACTTTAACTTTCGCTGTATATTCGCCTTGATCTAAGGTGCCTTGGATGTCCGATTCGTCCATCTCTGCCGTCACGGGAACTTCTTTGTCACTTACTTCTTTTTCAAGGCTTTCAGCAGCTGTTTCTCCAATTTTTTCTCCTGCATCCTCTGCAGCATCTTGTATGCTTGTTAAACTCTTTTCCTCTGAGGTGGTTTTTTCTTCTTTTCCGCTTCCTTCATCAGTTTCTGGTTCGTAAGGAGGAAGACCTGGCATGCGATTCGCAAGACCAGAAACTAGATCTGGGAAAGATAAGGTAAAGGCTTTCATGCCAACTTTCAGTGCTTTAAAAAATCCACCAGCTTCTGCTTTTGTTTTGCTTTCTGGTACTTCCTCAGTTTCATATGAATACTCTGGAGGACCTTCTTCTGTGTTAGCGCCTGAAGCTCCGACCACCGGCTCTGCCGGTCTTGTCCTTTTTGTTGGTGCTGGAGTAACCTTTGGCATCACTTGCGCAGTCTCTTGTTGTGTTTCTTGAGGCTTTTCTTCTGGAACAGCTTCCTCTTGTTTTCGATCTTTTACACCTAAGATCCAGTTCACATGTCCCCACAAATCATCGCCATATTTGCTTAATCCTGCGTTATTCAAATCGGCCAGGTTTTCTGGCGTAGCGTAGCCGCTTTCAACTGCCTTCTGATACGCTCTGAAATCCTCTTCGAAGCCTTCGGGTATCAGGTGTGTATTCGATAGTTTATCCCAAAGTTTATAGAATGGATCATTCATTTTTTCCTTATCTGGGACATCCCCTGTTTGAGGTTTTGATTCTTTTTTCTCTTCGACAAGTTCTTCTTTGTCACTTTCTTTGCTTTTTCCGGTTATTTTTTTGTCAACCGCATTCATAATGTCAATCCATTTACCATGATATTTCTTAGACATTCCTTGGAAAAACACAGAAGGGAGTTCCTTGTTGTTGAGCTTTGCGTCAATATATATGCCCGCCGCTTGTACGAGCTCTTTGTTTTCAGAGGTGCTTTCGGCTATCTTGGGATTTTCTTCTATTACAGCCTGATAAACTTCTGCGCCTTTATTTGTTGTAAGCGTTCCTTCTGGATGCTTATATTGTATCTGAGATTCTAAGTCTTCTGGTGTAATGCCAGCATCTTGCAACTGTTTAATCAGTGCCGCCATTTCTTCTGGCGTGGACGGCATTTCCTTTGGCAAAATATCAGATAGAGCTGCCTTACCAGTGATATGTCCGTCTCGGACTGCTTGACTAATGGCACTATATTTGGTGTCATAATATTCTTCTTGTTGTTCATGAAGCCATTGAGAATATGCCTCGGCTTCTTTTTCGTCTCCGAAAGCGCCAAGATGCTCTCCTGTTTCCCAGAAGTGTTCTTCCGCTTCGTCGTGGCTAACTCTTTTTCCATTGACAATTGTCGGAATAACGTAATTTACTCCGTCGGCTTCAATGGTGATTGAATCTTCTGTGCTGATAGTTCCATCCTCGTTGCGAACAACCGGCCTGTGGTTGTAGTCAATATTGCCCTCGTATTCGCCATATTCTTCGCCTTCTCTGTTCAGAGGAGTGAAATCATATTTCTTACTCATAGCTAGCGGAATATAGCCAGTATCTGTCATTACATCACCTGACGTAGACGCAATAATTTCTCCACGCTTTATTTTGTCGGCTATTCGCTGAGCATTCCCTTTAGCTTCTCCTTGATTCTTTGGAACTTCTGGAGACGTCTCTTCTTTCGGTGGTTCTTCTTTGGTTGGAGCTTCCTTCGTTGTAGATTCTTCTGGCTTGCCGCCATTCAGGATGCTATCTAATTCTTTTTCTGCTTCTTCATATGTTGCGGCTTCGAGAGTATGCCAGTTTCCGTTTTCGTCTTCATAGCCGTATGAACCCTTTTTATCTCTGATTAGTTCCTCTTCGGCAAGCCGTCCAAGGTCTTGAGTCGACATCCCAACATATGCTTCATCTATAATAGAAGATACTTTTTTGCTGAAATCCTCGGAACTAAGCGCCATATTTTCATCAGAGAAGATTCGTTCTTCTAAACCGCGCATTATCACTTTAGCTTGTTCTGCACCATAAGCCTCTTCATATGCGCGGCTCAACCCATCCAGCGATTCCTGCAGTGCTTCTTTTCTATGCTCTTTGATTGGATCAACGGCTGTTTTTGTAATATTATCGAAATTAAAAGCATCTGCTCCATACTGTGCTACATGTGATTTGACTTCATCCGAGAACGCAGTGAACAGCGCCTCTGCCTCTGGTTTGCCATTCATGCTTTGATGCGTGACGAACTTTTCAATTGCTTCGTCTCCTTGGCTCATAATCAATCCAAGGTCGCCAGCCTCTGGCCGGCCTTTGTGATTTAAACCAGATATGGCAGTCAACATCAGTGAACGATAAAATTCAGGCGCATCTTTAGTGTCTGCTACTCCCCATACATCGGCCAAACTGTCTTGTTTCAAGCTGTTATAATGTGCAATTCGTTTGGTGATATCTTCTTCCAGGAAGCCTTGAATGAAATCATTTCTAAGTCTGTCTACTTCATTAACATATTCTCCATTTGGACTAAGATCCCGGCCTCCATATTTTCCTGTAGAATTTAGTTTATTATAAACTCCTTCTGCATTGGCAACACTAAACGTATCCTTCGCCAATTCTGGAAGAGTTTCGTACTTTAACTTAATTCTTTGCGCAGAAAAGTCTCTCTGCAGTTGCTTTTGCCTTTGCTGCCTTTCCAGATCATTTAGCTGAGCAATTGCTTTTGCGCTTCCTTCCGCGGTTTGTCCGAGAGCTTTGATAGATGCGCCAAGATCACCGAATTTTAATTCGATATCATCAAGATTTGCATCAAGCCTAATTTGCTCTTTTTCATTTAAGCCTTCTGAGTCGCGTTTTCTAAGTAAACTAACCGTTTCTTCGACCAAAGAAGAGGTTTGAGCATTTTTCGTTTTTACATCCGCAGAAGTTTCGTTTGCGTAATCGCTTACGTTCATGCCAAAAATAGACTTTCTATTTATTTCGGCCTGTTTACTAATGTTACCTATAACAGATGCTGTAGTCATAGCAACAGTAGCAGCGGCGGATACTGCAAGAAGAATAGGGTTGGATTTTACTAAATTAGTCATCACAGCGCCGAGTCCCGCCACAGCAACGGAAATAAGAGGAATGCTTAGCGCAAGTCCATTAGACATTTCGTTTGCTTTTGAGAGGCCTTGTATAAATTCAGATAAAAAGTCTAACGTACCAGAGCCAATGCTGACCGTGTTAACCGATTCGACAAGTTGATCGAAAGAACTCTTGAACGTGTTCACTGACGCAGTATAACTTTCAAGATAATCTTGGAACTTTTTATCCGTGATGCCGGCTGAGTTGCTTGCTAGACCCATATACTTTTCCGCGAGACCTTCGTCGTCTTCAGCAAGCCCCTGTAACAAAGAAGCAATGTTTGTCCGCTGTCTTCCTGCGCCGAGCGTGCTCAGAATCATACTCTGTGTCGTATCATCCGCGCTTTCCCAGTTTCTTGCAACATCTATAAGAATATCATATGCGCCGCGGAAAGATCCGTCTTCGTTATAAGCATTTACACCAATCTTCTGAAGCGCCTTCATAGCATCGTTAGAAGCGACATGGTGCCCGTTCTCATCATAGTAATCCTCTTTGTTACCAACTTTATACAGACGATACATCAGCGTCTGAAGCGCCGTACCGGCTGTCTGGCCGCCAAGCTGTGTTTTACTCGTGATGATTGTAAGCATCGTGACCAGCTGCTCATAGCTGACGCCGGCCTCTTTGGCAGATGCCGCGGACTTCTGCATGCCCTTCGCGATATCACTTGCAGTGGTTGCCGCGCTGTCGCCCAGTGCAACGAGCGCATCCATAGCCTCCTGCGAACTGTCGACGAGACCGTTCTGAAGGGCGGTTGTAATGATCTTTGTTGCTTCCTCCGTTTTGATACCCGCAACCTTGCTGAACTTGATTACGTCGTTCAGGCGAGTTTCAACCTCCGAATCATCAAGACCTTGTCTGTAAAGGGCGGCCGCCGCTGTGGTTGTTTCCTGTACAGTCGTCCCATTATCAATGGCTGTCTGAATAAGATCCTTTCCAAGATCCTTGATTTCATCATCGGACTTGCGCGTGATCATCTGGATCTGCGTCATGGAGTCGTCAAACTGCTTTGTGAACTGCTTGATTTCAGCAGTCGCTCTATAGAACATCCGGCGACCAAAACGCATGGCAACGTTGCTAACAACGTTTCCGAATCCCATAAACGCAGCTCCGGCCTTTGTTATAGGCGACTCGAGCTGTTTTATCTCGTTTGATGTTTCCCTGATCTTGTTTTTATAACCCTCAAGAGAACGCTCTTGATTTCTTAGCTGGGTTTCAAGATTTGACTTTTCTTTCTCGTCTTTCGGATTCTCGAGCTGTTTTTGTGTAACGGCCATTTCGCGCTCAAGTTTCGCCTGTGCGTCTTGATCGTTTTCCATCTGCCGCCTCAGGCTAATGGCACGAGCCTCGTATGGCTGATAAGCCTGAGCAATCCGAGAACGGCTAAAGCGGCGAGCCTGCTGCCGCGCGAAGTCCTGCGCGGAATATTGCTGGTTGCGAAGCATTGCGTCGACGCGAGCCTGAGCGTCGGCTTCGGAGTTAGACAACCGGAGAGCTTGCAGTTCGTCACTTTGAGCAAATTGATTTTGATAAATACCAGTCAGAGCTTCATCAGAATGAGATGCTCTATATGCTTCAGCCCATGCAGCGTCTTTCCCGAATGATTCAACTTGTTCTTGAATGTATTTTTCTCTTTGAATTCCAGCTCTCGCAACCATTTGTTTAATCTGATCGTCTCTGGAAATATGTTTTCCAGCATACAAAGCATCAAGCTCACTTGCGCTGACTTCGCTTTGCAGTTTTTCAATGTTCTCATTTGCTCTCGACGTTCCGAGAAGCAGATCAGCCATTGGTATGCCGTTGTGTTCTATATTAAGTATTTCGTCCGCAAGTCTAGACGCGAGCTCTGTGTTTCCCCAGCCGGCAGCATTGTCGAGTCGGGTTGCCAGATCATTCATCGTAGTGTTTGAAAGATACTGTGCATATTCGCGCTGTCTTTGAGAAAGTCTTTTCTTGTTTCCAGTCCTATAGAAACCAATAGAATCTTCGTAATCTCTGCGCGCAGCAGACTGGATAGAAACTTCGTCCGTTAAAAGAGCCGAAGCTTCATCTCTTTTTTGTATTGCGTCGTTTAAGAGTTGCTCAATCGAATTCCTTTGAGCAGACCCTTCCTTGTAATAATGCGAACCGTCTGCGTTTTTCTTGTTTAAAGCTTTCTGATATTCATCGACGTAACTTTCTTGCTGCTTGACATATTTTTCAACGTTCTCAAAACGCTTATCATAAAACTCGCTTATTGATTGTTCGAGGCTTATGTTTTGTTCCTTCGGCAAAAGATTATCAAAACTTTTCTGGTTTGTTTTTAACTGTTGCGACGTGACTTGTGGAAGAAGAGAATCGAACTGCTTTTCTATCTCTTGTTGTGCATTAAGTGAATTTTGGTACGCTTTTTCTGCCTCTGCAGAAACCCATTCTTGTTTTTGTTTATTAAATTGATCAGGGTTTTCAAGCATTCCTTCGCGTACAGCAGCCGCGTTGTCAATTTGACGCCGGATCGCGGCGATAGAGCCGAGAGCGTTTGATTCTTTTGTTCCAAAAAGGGTTTGGCGAATTGAGCCTGCGATATCGGTGAAACCACTGACAGCTGCAAGCCGCTCGTTTGCCGTAATCTGCTTGCGTGCGCTGTCTATTTTCATCATAAAAGCATCCAGTTGTTTTACGACTTCTGGATTATTTCCTGAGTCTTTTTTGATTTGTTCGAGAGATTCTGTTGAGAATAAATCATCTAGCTGGCTTAAATAATGAGAATATGGGCTGAAGCCGCCAAATTCTTCATTGTTAAGCCTCCTGCTTTGCTTAAAAAGATCTCCTCTAATACTTTGAAGCGTTTCTTCGTCTTTTGATAACTTTTGCGCAAGAAACGCTCTATATCCATCGGAGCCATTCATGCCTTCCGCATGATAAATGGCCCTCTGCATATCTCCTTCTTTTTGTCTTTCGACACGAAGTCCATAGTTTGCGTCAAGCTGGTCCTGAAGATATTTTCCGCCTTTTGTAATGTACTCCCCGGAACGCGCAGATTCCATCTTGCTGGCTTGGCCGCGAGTGTAATAGTCGTACATACGATCCATTACTTTTTCATTCGCATCAAGAGAATACATATTTCCGGTCTTTGTATCGTAAGCATGAAACGCGTTGAACTTCAGGTTTCCGTTTTCATCTACATACTGATCCCAGCCATTTCTGATTATTTCGTCTCTTTTTCTCGCCGCTTCTTCAGGATTAGTAATACCACGCCATTCATTTGCTTTTTTCTGAATATCTTTTGCGTAGACCATCATCTGGAAAAGAGCATCCATAGCGCCAAGCTCGCCGGACTTATAGTCGAACATGTCGAAGTGATTATTGGCGTCTGCCATTACAAGGTCAGGAGCAAAAGTACCTTCTTTTTGAATCTCATACCCGTTTGCATTTGTATAAGTGATAGGGAAAGCAATTTTTGCACCGTTACGGCCAACATTACGAATCTCAGATTCGTTCATTGCCTTAACGTTTCCTTTGCCGTCATAACTGTAGTTTACAGCTTCGATGTTGGCAATACGCCCACCGTTTTTAAGTCTTTCTTCAATGACACTATTGGCAAACGCTTCCAGTGTTCCGCCAGTAAATTTCATCGTAGACGGATCAAATTTACCAAGCGCGCTGTTTACGCCTTCACCGAGGTTTCCTGCGTCAATTCCCTTTACAACATAGCTTCCGTCTGCGGCTTGTTCAACTGATAAATCAAGTCCGTCGTACCCATTCGTAGAAAGCGCGCCTGCGTAGATGGATGAGATATCGGCTGTTTCACCGAGCATGCGTTTTTTCAGATATGACTCAAAAGTACCGTGACGGATACTTCCCATGATAGTCGCGCCAGTTGTTTCGTAATCAGGTATAATGCCAAGACCTTTTCCGAGTTCCCTGGCCATAATTTTAACTCGTTGTTCTTCGATGCCGCTATCATTATGCGGATAAGGATTAAAGAACTCATCTCCGGGAAGTGTGGTTGGTTCTCCTGTAAACAGGTTTGTCTTTTTTATTCCAGACAAAGCGAATCTGTTTCCTGCCGCTTTGTCTTTCATCATTTCGTCGTATACCCATGGTGTAACGTCGGACCAGTTCATTTTCGCCTGAGCTTCTGGATTGCGGGAAAACGCTCTGTTAATCAGTCCTTGATTACGGGTTGTGTCAATTCCGGCCTCGGCAGCCTTTTTATTAGCAGTTTCGACGCGTTCACGAACATCGTCTTTTATATGTTTTTGTTCTTCTTCCCACAGCTTGTCTACTTCCGACATCTGCTTTGAATATGGTGTAAGAAGTCCGTTGTAAACATCTATCAGGCCCTGAAGAGATTGAGCACCGCCGTCGTCTCCGTTAGCGCGAAGTTCCTTTTGCTGATTAGTAAGCGCCTTTACTCTGCTCTGTACATTTTCTACAGTCGCGCCTTCCTTTTCAAGCGAGTCGAGTCTGTAGATGTAAGAAGCAAGGTTTGACCGTTCTTGGGCTACGTCTTCACCGGCACGGCGTCTTTTTTCAAGATCAAGGCTCCAGTTGAAAGCGAGATCTCTTGCTTGAGCGATGTCTTCTTTTCCATTAAGACGCCTTCCGCTCGTCATATTCTTCATCATTGAAGCATATTGACGAGCCGCATTAGCTTCTGGTGTATCTGCGTCGCCGTACTGTTTGAAAAGCCATTCGTCAAGATGCGAACCAAAAACGTCGCCAACAGATTCTCCGCGCCGTCTCGCCGCGAAGTTCATAGCCATGTCTGCAAGTTCAGAATTTTCAGACAAAAGGGGAAGTCTAGATGAAAAAATACGTGGATTTGCATTTTCACTTTCATCGCTGAAAGCGTTTATTTGCTTAACAAACCTCCTGAACAGTGCTCCTTGCTGAGCCGCGTTCGCCGTTGTAGGACTCGTATTGAGCACAGCGCCCTTTTTCTTTACTTCAGATGTTGCAAGGTCGTATTCATTAATCGCTTGAGCGATGGTAAGCCACTTGTTAGGATCGTTGTCATCCATGCCAACCATTGCGTTACGAATAGCGGCTGTGGTTGTTCCCATGTCAATGCTTGCCTGAATAGCTCCGGCCTGAGAATCTGTAAAGACAGTGTTTGGGTTATATGCTCGTTCTTCGAGCTTAGGTTCTTTACCGCCGGTTCTTGCCAAAATCTTTTCTGCGGCTTCTCTTTTTAGCTGAGAATACCTTACCATCTTCTCAACAGCGTTACCTGAAAGTCCTCTGACCAACCATGCTGTGTCACCGTCGTAGTCACCAGTCATCAGCTTAAACTGAAGATTGGGATTTGTATATACGGTGTCATCGTATTCCATGCCTAAAGCATCCATTGCTCTTTGGATCGATTTCAAATCTCCAATGTTTTTTGCATTAGGAGCATATTCTCCTGGAGCAGCAGGCATTCTTGACAACATCATTCTAGCCGCCAACGCGTTTTTTGCTATATTCTCACGCTCGTCGTCAGAATACGAACGAATCAAGACTTTGTCTTCATCGCCGCTATAGCTAAAAAGTTGCCTATATTTATTATTATCCGATACAGTCGCGCCAAAAAGGCCGTTAAACAAAGGTCCCGCCACAGATCCTGGCATGGCTCCTGTCAGATGAATTTCAGGGCCCGCTCCCGGAACGTAAAAATGTCCATTTGCCCTTTTAGACTCCATGTCAGCTATTCTAGATGCGATAAGCCGCTCAGCTATTTGTGAATTTTCCTGGCCGGAAGAGACAAGCATCCTGCCGATTCCAAGGGTGTTTAAATAGTCCCGTCTCGCGTTTTCGTCATTTCTTAACGAGTCAATGTACTCTTTATAAGCAACATTGCTTTTCGTACGTTCCTCAATGCCGAATCCCATAGCGGTAGCCAAAGATTCTGGAATGAAATCTTTGTCGGTGGAGAAATCAGCCGCAGTATTGTTTATCCAAATGCCAGACTTCTCTGCGGCCCTGCGCAGATGTTCTGCTTGCTGCGCCGCTGTTAATTCAAGAATATCGTCGCTTGCGTTATCTCTGCGTTCTTTTATGCCGGCGGCTGTCTGCCCCGGAAACATAGTATCAAAATGTCTGCGCGTCATGAGACGCCACTTATCATCATTTTTAATACTTGTATCGGTGATAAGAGCCCCGTATTGTTTATCCATAATGTCAAAGAAATAATTACTTCTAAGACGATTCAGCAATCCTATTTCTTCTTCGCTCGCGGCGTTTTTATCGACCAGAGTTTGAATTCTGTTCATTTCTCCGATCATTTCGCCAAGACTTGTCATGCCCTCAATTGGACGATCTTTTGAAATGCTGTCGGCCAATCCAACCTGGGGAACATAAAAAGAGTAACCTTGTCCATATCCGTTTATGGCGTTGTTGTCATTAAGTGTAATAAGGCCTCTGTTTTGTCCAGATGAATAAGCTTGTTTAAGCAAGCCGCTTCCGTAAAGTAGCTTTCTCCAATTCTCCCGTTGTCCCATAAACTTGTTAACGAAACCAAGTCGCATTTGAGCATTAAACGGAAGAACAGACGGATCAAAATAACTTACGCCATCGATTAATTCGTTTTCGCGTAGCACTTTGTTAGCATCCGGTACTCCCGCGTATTTTGACAAAGCCGTAAAGTCAACTAACGCGGACAAAGGAGCGCCGCTATACCCAAGCGATTCATATCTATGTCCTGGCGTAGCCATCTTCCGCTGAAGATCAACAGCTTTCATTGCGCCGGAGTAAGTTCCTTTTCCGAAACGTCCGCCGATATTCATATTGTTGAACGGACTTTCAAGACCTGCTTCGTCATATTCTCTGTTGATACGATCGTAATCGTCTTTCAACATCATAATCAGATTTTCTTCATCTGCGTATGCGGCAATGTATTCTTGGTCGCCGTACTTTTTTGTTTCCTCTCTGTTGAACAATCGATTATATTGATCCGCTAACGCCTGCTTATCTTTTCGAACACCGATTCTGGTGCCACCCTTGCCGTCTTCTACTTCGCCATAAAGATCATTCGTGTTAAGTCTGACAATTTTAGGAGTTCCGTAGACCGCTTTACCTTCAGCGTCTCGACCATATCCAAACGTATTATTCCCTGTATAACCAAGCATATCGGTAAAAGCGCTTCGACCAATCGTTACAAAATGGTCGTCTTTCTTTTCTGTTGGTCTGCCTTCTTTTTTCCAGTTTGGATCCCTGTAAATAAGTTCTCCGTCTTCTCCTATTTTTGTCTGCGGAACAACAAACATGTCTTTATTGCCAAGCGTCTTGATTTGTAATTGCTTTCTGTTGTATTTTTCCATGCCGCTCTCAGAAAACGCAAACAGTTTGTTTCCGCGGATAATATCATCAACAGAGGCGTCGCTTGCAAATCCCTCGGCACCAGAGAAAACATTGGGAGCTACTTTATATTTTGCAAGGGAATTTATGATGCTCATATATCCATCATATGCTTTATTTTGCCGCCGTATCAATGTTTCTTCTTTTGTTATGTCGTTGGCGTCAGCGTAATAATATGGCAGACTTGTTTTCGCGTCGTGAATTCCACGCATGGCAAGACCGGCGAGAGTTTCTATTTGTGCGGCATTTGCAGACCCGGAAAATTCATATCGTCCGTCTTTCGTTCTAAGAAGGCCAACTCGCTGAGCAAGCTGTATTGCCTGCATATTACCATTTGCCACAAGGTTTCGAATGGCTTTATATGCTCCGCCGCTAGCCGCCTGCTTAGCATTTTTGTTAAAAGTAGGTGTACTGGACGTGTTACCATAATTGGCAAAAGCAGCCTGGTATGCTTTCGGGAAATAGTCGGTTTGGAACATTTTAAGCTCTTCTTCAAACCCGGCGTTTTCACGATACATCGCGCTGTTTCTCGCAAGATCGGCACGTGCGCTCATCGCAAACAACCTTGCAATATTTCTCGCCTGTGTGTCTGAGAAATTTTTCCCGTTTGCCGCGCTTGACAAGCTGGACCTGTAAGTTTCGTCGTTGGATACGAGCCTTACAATGTCATCAAGTGACGCCGTGCCTTTTAAAGTGCGTTGAACGTTCGCAATCTTTCTCTCAGTTAGCTGTCTTATGGCTGGCAACACAGTTCCAATATCGTGGCCCTGTATACCAAACCCACCTGAGCTCATGTTTTTCTCAATGAAAGACGTCAACGCTTTAACATCGTCAGCTGCCTGCGCACCGGCGGCAGCAGTCAATCTGATTTCTCGTTCCTTTCCGTTTCCAACAAATAAAGAGCTGTTAAAACCGCTTTTGCTGTTAACGGAATCCTGCATTTCAGTTGAAAACTTGTTTATCCGTTGCAAACTTGAAGACATTGTTCTATAAAAAGATTCGAACATTGAAGTCATGCCTTCAGACAAGCTGCCGGATGAAATCATTTTTTGAACGCTTGCAAATCCTTCTTTGATTTGCCGAACAGAGTCGTTCATTACAGAGGCGACGTTTGTAGCTGATTCCAACATGCCGTCATAAAACCCGGACTTTGTGCTTTCGTCTCTGATAGATGAGAAGTTTTCATCAGTCTTTTTTATGACTTCATCAACTTCTCCTAATTTCTGTTTTACACCATCTGAAAATGCGTCAACACTCTGCAATGCTTGTTGCGCATCTACTTTTATTTCAAGATTAATCGTTCCGTCTGGCATTTTCAACATCCTTTCATGAATTAGTATTGACAATGTTTAATCGTGTATATATGATACGAACATCACCAAATACGAAAGGAGTGTTCGTGTGAATTCTGTAATTGTAAATGACGTGACTTGCCCAGTTTGTGGAGGGCATCAGTTTGATGAGGAATACGTTCCAAAGAAACTTTTTATTTGCGCAACTGAAGTTGGTCCTGAAATGTGTTGCGGTCATAAAATTGCGTATTGTAAAAAATGTGAAAAGTTATATGACCAGGATGAATTCGGCAAACATGGGGATGTTTGGGAATGTAAAGAATGCGGCACGGTATGCTGGCCGCTCACTGATGTAATGAGAAAACACGAAGCAGCATTGGCAAAACTTGATGAAATGAGACGAAAACTTGCAAGACTTGGTTTATAAAGCAATGAAAGGCGGCCGGCACATAACCGACCGCCTTTTTTAATATCTTTTACAGCTTTCCAAATTCCATCTGAGGGAACATTTCCTCCACATCTTCTTTGCCATCCATAATTTCCTGCCGGGTATTCAGTTCCTTTTCCTTATCCTTTAGCTGATCATTCAGCCGCATATAATCCATAACGTTCTTGATATATTCGCTCTCTTCCTTCATCATCGCCGGATCAATACTGGACGTGATGGCATCATAAATCCAGTTGACCACAAACCCTGTCTTATCATGCAGAGCGTCGGCCTTCTTGACCGCGAGATGAAGCATTTCAAATATACGCGACTCTTCTTCTGGACTCATCTGAATACCTTCGTTCTCCAGAATCTCTCGCCACATGGGTTCTATATAGTGGCGGCCATTGTCTTCGTTTCCACCGATACAGAACTGAATTGCTTTTCTGTACATTTCGCTATTATCCATGGGCCGCCTCACTTTCCGCGTTTCCGCTTAAAGATGTTGAAAAATCGGACCGGCTGATCCGGCACAACCTTCTCGACAGGCACATAGGTTTCGCTGGCCACATCTTCAGCCTCGGCCTCGCGCAGCTCCTGCTCTTGCAGGGCCTCGAAGCTTTCATCGTCGTAAGCCTCAACAAACGGACAGAGCGGGTGCGCCTCAACAATCTTCTGTGCAAACCGCACAAACCGTTTCTTGTATGCGCAGTCCGTATGCGTATCACGGTCGCGCCACCGCCTGTAGAAAAACATCATGTCCTGCCAGTCGCTGTCCAGCTGGCTCCCTTCCTTAAAAGGCGAGTCAGGCCCTAAGTAACACAGGGCCACGCAGTTGGATGCAAACTTGTCATTGCACGGCGCATCGCAGCTTTTGTCGAGGTCGACCGTCACCACCGACGCCGCCATCTCGTTCCACCGATACACCACTTCATCAATCATATCCAATCGTGTCACTCCTTTTTAACGTTCTTGATCCACGCAATATCTCCAAGCGGAGAAGTAGAGTCGCCAAACACGTCGCTCTTCTTGGCATCAAGGACTTTGATATTACCGGCCATCTGCGCAAACATAGCGCCGCTTCCGCCGGTTCCGCGATCGCCCGCCCTCAGCGGGTTCGCCGCCGCCACCGCCTTCGAAGCATCCTTCGCAAAGGCGTTGCCCAGCAGATTCACAATCGATTCAAAGTTAAGCCGCTTGCCCAACGCTTGCAGGACAAGCTCAAACCAGATGTAGGACATTTCGTTGATTTTACCTTCATCCGCTTCACCCAGATGAACCGCCACGGCCGCAGCCGCCTCCTCAAGCGTTAGGTTGTCGTCTGGGTTTCCCGGTTTTTTCTTGCCTTTTCCTCTTTCTCAGATATATGATTAACGCGGCCAAAGATCTCAAGAATCCGCTCAATATCGTCGGCCGTGATATCGTCGTAATACTGTGTTACCAGCGAAGCATCGTCAAACGTTGCCGTCAGAAAGTCGAACAAAATTTGGTCGCTGCTGCGCTTCTCGTCAAACGTGCCTTTCTTGTACGCCAGAAAGTCGCCCAGCGGAATGGCCTTCAGCACATTATAGATGGCCGCCGTCCTGTTCCTGAAATATTTCAGCTTGGTCGGCTTTATCTCTATCCAGCGGCCGCCAAGCTTCACATAGTTTTCGCGGTTAACCTCAGGCGGCGTTTCCGCCGTCAGCTCCGTTGGCTCAGGCACAGGCACTTTCTTCTGCCGCCTCTTTGGCTTGGCTGGCGTCTTTGGCATTTCCTGATCAGGCAGCGGTTCAGCTTCCGTTGCCACTCTGACTTCTTCTTCCATTATCCTTCAGTCCTTTCACGAAGGCGCGAATAAAAAAGGGGTGCTGCAGCTTGCGTTGCAACACCCCCTGGTTATAACAACGCCTTATGCGGGGAATGCCCCGCGCCCTTTATATTGTTAAACCACTGCCCGCAAATCAGTTACGGACATAATAGATCTGATACACAGCTTCGTCGGCACGCTTCGCATCCAGAGCGCTCAGAGTCATCTGGAACGTAGAAGCGCTCTTGTAGCTTCCGTCCATACCGGGCATCTGGGTAATACGAGCCTTGAAGACCTTGACGTACACGTGACCAAGCACCGCAGACAGCGCGCAGTTGGTTCCGTCGTCATACACGGGGAACTCCAGCACGGCCTCGCAGATAGCACTGGCCTTGTTGTCGACGTTGATGTAGTCAACGTTCGCGGCGTAGGTATAGTTCACGCGCACAGTCTTGCCGGCCATGGCCGCCTCAAAGGTGATCTTGGTGCGCTCACCTTTGTCGGTGGTGATTTTTTCGGTCTTGAACTTGCCGTCACCGGTCTCGGCGGCTTCCTCCAGCTGGTCAATCTGCACAGAGCCAGCATTGGCCAGATGAGGCAGAGTGATGCTGTTGTCAGTCGCATTGACCTCTTCGATCATGGTTCCGGGAACTTCGAAAGCTTCATCATTTTCCCAAACATTCTTGTTGTTGGCAAAAGAGAACAGCTCGGACTCGAACTTACCGGAAGTGATCTGCATCTCAAACGTGCTCTGGCCCTGCAGCACAGCCACAGGGAACAGGGACCAGCCAGCGTTGATTTCAACGGTGTTCACGCTGGGAGTCACGGAAGCCTGAGTAATTTCGTCCAGAACGAAGGTCTTGTCGTCGCCGCAGCGTTTCAGATAGACCTTGGGTACGTCAGCAATGTACCCACCAAACCGCTTTACATACTCCATATGTAAAACACTTCCTTTGTAATTTATTCATATCATCGCCGCTGCGAATCTCCTACCTTCGCTTGTTGCGCTGATATCATAAATTAAGACGGCCCTTTCTCCGTTGTCAGCGCCTTTCGGCGCACGCCCCTTATACGGTGCGTATATATACGAAGCTGATGTTGTAGCGCACGTATCCGATCGTATTCGTGCCCTGTTCGCTTCGCCCGATGCAGCGGAATCTATATCCACCAAGCCGCTCATCGTATTGTTTGGTCAGCATTTCATTCAGCCTGTCGGCAATCAGCTCCGTTCGGTAAACGAGCCTGTCGTTGCCGACGTTATGGAGAGCCTTCAGCTTCACATAAATGTCGAAGCTCAGCTCCTGCCGCAGCACATGAACATCCTGCGCCAGCCCGGTGCCGACAGTGTTGTACACAATCCGCACGTCTTCGTCCTTCAGCGGCACAGTCGACGTGCCGACCCTCATGAAATACCGATCGATAAAAGTAATGATCGTGGTGTCTTCCGGGAGATTCATCAGTTCCCGAAGACGAGGATCGGGGAAGATGACGCGCCGGATGATGTTGTTGAATTCGTTAACCCATGCGTTCGGCATGCTATCACCCCATTAAAAGTAAGAGTAGTTGAGTAGCTTCGTAAGATCTTCAATGCATTCGCCGATTCGCTCCTGACGGAAGCCGTCGATGGTGGTGTCGTCGTCTGACTGCGCCGTCATCGAAATGCTTGCGCCGGAGCTGTCGCGCGCAATCTCCACGCCCAGATGCACATGGTCGGCCACCCAGCGGTAAGCCTCGTACATCTTCAGAAGGGCGTGATCCGGGTTGTAAATCTTGCCTTGCTCCACGGCCCACTGTGCCTCGGCAATGCGCCGATTCACCCTGTCTTCCCAGCGCGCCTGCACCGTCTGAATAATCTCCTGAATCTTCTCATCCACAGCGGCATCGACCTTTTCTCTTACCTGATCCTGTATCGCTCCAGCGATATCTATCATGCCAGCTCACCGCCCGCCGTCTTTTTGGCCTGCAGCTTAATCGTGCCGCGTTCATCAAGGCCGACGCCAACGTAGTTCACGTCAACAATCGTGTACTCATCGTTGCCCCACACAAAGCGGTCGTCCGTGCGGATGTTCTTCGTGTAGCGGTTGTACTGCGTCGTCAGCAGCGTCAGTGCGTTGGGCGCAATACCGGGGGTGTCCCGGATGGCGCTGTATTCAGGCCGCCCGTCATAACGGTAGGCGTTGGATGGCATCTTCTCACAGATGTTGCGCCAGCCTTCCTCTTCAACAAGGAAGCCGTCGTCGTCTGTCTCTTCTTCCATCCACCGCTTCACCGTCAGATACATATTGCATCTGAGGGCGCGGCTCGGCAGGTTGTTGGATTCAGGCGCAACTTCCCAGTCCAGCACGAAGATTTCGAACCTGTTGGACGGGATCACGATATCGCCCTTTTTAATTCCGCTGCTCAGCGAACAGCGGATGTTCATGTTATTGTCAGTGTCTTCGTAGCGGCTCTTCGTAGAATCGGGATAAAGCTCGCCGCGTATGAAAACCTGCTTATAGTTTTCGTCTTCCTTCTTGGCGTACCAGTCGTCAATCAGCTCAAAGTCCATGACCTGGTTAGGAAGATCGTTGTCTAGAAAGCGGTCGAAGTCCGACTCAAGCGTAGGCGGCAGGTAGAACCGCGTCTTGGACCTCTCCGCAACGTATTTGCGGCTCATGTGCCCACTCCTCACTTTACGTCGTCGTCGCCTGACAGTGCCTGCGCAATCAGGTCGCTCAGGCTGCGCGATCCGATCGGTAGCCCTTTGCAGCGGGTCGTTTCCGGCAGGCGTGCAATGGCGTTAGCCTGATCCAGAATCTTGCGCCGTATGTGCGCAAACTCCTTGGCGCTTTTTTCGTCCCATTCCTCTGGGGGCCGCTCATCGTTGAATCGATAGAAAGCGTCCTCTACATCGGTCAGGATACGCATGAGGCCGACCTTCAGCATCTCCGTATACTCCTTGAAACCGTAGCTCTGGGTAACGAAACTCTGGTCGGCCCTGCTGTAGTAGTTGACCGTCACGGTAAAATCATTGTCCAATTTCCTCACCCTTTAGTCCGTGATCGCGTAATCCAGCGTATACCGCGGCATATGGTAGAAGAGCTCGCGCCGCCGCGCCTCAAGATCGTCAAGGGTTCCCTTAATGGCGTCCATGCGTTTGCCGACGCCGCTCACCTTGATGGCATTGGTACTGTAGTCGACAGCGTTGTTTGCCTCCGTCTGCACGCGCTTGAAGAAACTGATCTTGGCGCACAGCATGACGTACTCCTGCTCGTCAATGGGAAGGTCTTCGTTGAACAGCAGGCCCTCCTCCTCGTCCATGGTATAGTTGCTGGTATCGTAGGTGAGCGCCCGACCCGTGTCGGTGTAAAGCCGCTTAATCCCGTAAAGGATCATTCCTTCGTACTGGCCCACAGTCAGCGGCTCCGGTGTCCACTGGTCGGCAACCTCATCCTGCAGGAATTCCACGGCTCTTCGAATTGAAAAAGACATGGGCAGCGCCCCCTTTCTGCGCGTCTACGCGCTTATCCCATATCGTCCAGCCAGTCTTTGTCAGGCATGTACTTCTTCAGGATTTTAATTTTGCTCAGTGGGATGTCCGCCTCAATGGACTTCGCCACCTCGTATATGGCATGCAGCTCCTCCCGGTCCTCGATGCCGGAGATCCACTCTTCCAGCTTCTTCGTCGAGGACTTCAGGTGCGCAATAATCTCATCGTCATTTTGATGGGCATTTTCGTCTGGGCTCTGCAGTCCCAGCGTATCGATGGCAACCTCGTGGTTCTGGTCGTCCGTAATTACCAGCAGCTTCTTGCCGAAGAACTTACTGGTCGTGAAGGTCGCCTCGATGTAGATGATGTCGTTTACAGTCAGGATCTGAAAGCTTCCCGGCAGAATGTTCATTTCGACACCGTTCATCAGCCTCAGGCCGATGGAAAACTTAGCCCTGTTCCAGACGCGATATCTTTCGTCGCCGTTAATCATCATGTTTCCTTCATTCCTTTCGCCTTGCATTAAAAAGGTCCGGGGCCCACACAGGAGCCCCGGAACCGTAAGCATCAATTAATGGCCGATCTTGTAAGCGCCGATCGTGGGCTTCTTGCCGGTGATGAAACCAGCGCCGAACCACTGATCCAGCCGCACTTCGTAGGTCAGGTCATCGATATTCTGGGAAGCCATGGAGTTCAGGCCGCCCTCGTTCACAACCTTCAGGTTGCGAGCGTCCCCGGTCATGCCGGCGGGGATGATATAGATCCAGTCAGGATCCAGAATGGGGGTCGTCTCGTCATCACGGTAGCCGTTAGGCATCACGATTACGTTGCAGCCCTTGTAGGTGCCGATGAAGCCGTTGTTGTTGAACTCATCGACCATGTTGCCGCTCCGCTGCCAGGAAGGCACGGTAGCGCCGGGATTCATCACCATACCGGTAACGCCGGCCAGCTGGCTCACAGCGGCCTGATCGCCCAGCAGGGTGACCTTGCCCAGACGGCTGAAGTAAGCAATCTGCTCGTCCAGAGTGGCCTGCACGATGCCCGTGCCAGTGCCGTAGTAAGGACGGCCCAGATCGTCGATAGCGTCATGCAGGACGGCTTCGATCTTCTTCAGCTTCATCAGGGTCATTTCACGGTTGGCATCACGGATCAGCTCGGCGATGTTCACATGACCGGCCCGCAGGTCGATGATGTTGATCGCTGGCCGCGCGGAGATCTCTTCGGTTTCCAGAGAGACCTGCTTGTCAGCCACGTAGCTGCGCGCGGTGGTGGAACCCTTGGCCTGGAAATAGGCCTTGATGCCGCCCAGCTTCACGTTGAACATGGCCTTGCCACGGACCGGGACGTTCTTGATGTCCGCAATCTGGGACAGGAAGTCCAGCTCGCGGCTCTGCAGCTCCTGCACAGCATAACCGATGGTCTGCGCAATCAGCTTGTCGTTATTGGCGGTTTCGTCATTCAGCAGCTCCGCCACAATCTTAGCCGCCTCTTCAGCATCTTCCGGTTTCACAGCGCGACCGGCAGCCTGGGAGGCGAGAACTTTAATGAAATCGCTGTTTTTCTTGATTTCCTTAATCATTTCGTTTCCCTCCTCTGTTAACCGATCGTACCGTCGGCCTTAACGCCATACTGGGTCTTGGCGGCGATGGTTCCGGTCACCTTATCGGTCACAAACTCTTCGCCCACAAGCAGCGGATGGGCCCGAAGGAATTTCCCGGGCTTGGTGGAGTACAGAGTCAGATCGTACTCTTCCGCGTCGTTGAACTCGTAGCCGTTCTCGACAAAGTAGTAGTTGGCATTCAGCTTTTCCACGATAAAGCGGTAAGCAGGTTTGCCGTAAATAGTCGTAACTTCCTTGCAGGTAAACTTGGAAGTCGTGTCAGCGGCACCGGGCAGCTTCATCTTGTCGGTGGTGTTGTCGATCACAACCAGCACGCCGTTTTCGACAGGGTTGGTCTCGCCGTTGACATATTCGCCTTCATACAGGTATCCCTGCAGTTTGGTCATATATCCAGCCATTCGCTTTCACTTCTTTCTCCATAATATGAGATTTAATTCAGCAGGCGGTAGGACGTCTGCTTTGGCTTCTCCTGCAGGAGCCGGTATCCGGTTTCCCCAAGAGAGATATTATCCATGAAGGGGTTAACTTCAGCCGCGGCCTCCGCCACAACTTTGCCCGTCATGTGATCCTTCATTTCGGCGATCTCCTGTTTCAGCTCATCGTTCTGAGTCTTCAAGGTCGAAACGAACTCCTTGAGCTCGGCGATAATCGCGGCAAGCTCGGCGTTCTCCTTCTTCTTTTCGTCCTCTTCCTCAGGTTCGCCGGAGTCGTCGGAGCTGTCAGGCTCCTTCTTCTCTTCGTCCTCATCAGCGGCGGCATTTTCCTTTTCCTTCTTGCCGCACGAACCAACAACTTGGCCGGGATTATCGTTCCCAGATTCCGCAGGATTATCGTTCTGGGTCTGAGTGTTTTCGCTCTGAGCGTTGTCATTGGCGTTCTGATTCGTTTCGGGCTGTGCATTCTCCACAACAGGTGCGGTCGTGTCAACTTCGTCAGGGTTGAAGACGGGCTTATTGTCCTCTTCATCCTTGGCGGCGGTGACAGCACCCGCCTGCTGGGTCGCTTCGTCCTCGGCCGTAACCGCAGGACCGCTGACGTTCTGCTCGACCGTCACGGTGGTCTCGGTGCTAACACCGGTTTCGGTGTCATATGTGGAAACGCGCTCGTGCTCGACGTGCGTCTCAGTCACATATTTTTCGGCCGTTTCTGTATTTTCAGCCACATTTTTTGTGGCTTCATCTTCAGGCTGCTTTTCGGCGGCCTGGATTTTGTCTTCGTTCGTCATGGGCTCTGCCTCCTTTCCGATCCCTGTAATTTCAGCAACAAGTTCCAGCGCAACCGCGTCTGGACAAGCCGGCATGGACACGATGGCCATTCCCTCGATAAAATTCTTTTCAGAAGCATCGATGCGGATTGTGCCGTCGTTAAGCTTTTCGTATTCGCCGCACGTGATCTCAAAGCTGAATTTCAGGTTGCCTTCCGCGAACAGTTCGCTGATCGCGCGGCAAACCTTCTTGTTCCGCTTCAGAACGCGCGCATACCCGATAAGGGCAGTTTCGCTCTCGCTCAGGGCCGCCTTCTCAAACTTGTAGAAGGACCCTATCATGGTGGACGAGAACGTGCCGGTTCGGCTGTTGTAACAGTGACCTAGATTCCTGTACAGGCCATTCTCCAGTTTTGTCATATCTGCACAAAGGGGAAGGCCGATGTACTTTTCCTGATGCTCCACAATTTCGTCAATAAAAGCCGCCGTGCACCGCACTCCATTCAGGTTTGCCGAAGGAGAGGTGAACATGGTGGCTTTCACAGTCATGTAAAGATCAGAACTCGCGATTTCGGAGGCAGCCGCAACGAACCGATTGACAATCGGTGTCTGCATGTTGCATTCTCCTGACTTGCTTTCACCATCGCATCCGGTAGGAGCAGATGCGCGGCTGAGCGCAGATATTTATATCGACGGGACAAGCCCGGGATATTTGGCGCTTCGAGAAGGACTCGAACCTTCGACCGACCGGTTAACAGCCGGTTGCTCTGCCAGCTGAGCTACCGAAGCAGGGGGTGCGTGCCCTTGGCCTTGAGCACGCGTTACGCCGGGATCTTCCCGTGCGCCTGCGCTTATAGGTACGCTAACCACGATCGGCTGTCTGTCCTGGCGGCCGCACCCGCTTCGAGACAGTCACTTGTGCGGAGTTCGAAAGCCGGCAGCTGATGAGGCCGGCACTCAACTGAAAAGGTCCAAAGAAATTGTGTGCGCCGCTTTGGGCGCGGTTCGGTCCAATGCGTCAGTCACGCGCGCTGCGTTATTTATCGACGCGAGCTACGTCACTCGGCCCATTCCGTGGAGGTCACGTCATAGTCGTCCCACCAGTGGTTGGCCTTATAAATCATCCACGCGGTAAACGCCATGGCGGCCGCGAGGGTAATCGCATGCATCATTCAACCATCTCCTTTACCCGGACTCAGATCCTTCAGGGTTGCTTGGCTTTGGCTGTGCCCCAGAGGCGGCCTTATCGGGCGAGCTTGTCCGTTCGCTGTCGCTCTTCTTTGGCCTGCCGCCTGCGTGTCGTCCGTTTGCGGGCGCGCCTTCGGCTGGCTCCTGACTCTCGGCTTTCGCCGCGGCCGCCTGCTGATATTTCATTTCGCGGGGCATAAAGGTCTCGTCGATTCCTTCGGAGGACTCCTTCTCGCGCTGCTTCCGCTCCAGCTCCATGCTGTACCCATTGTTCTCCATCATGGTCTTGGTGCTGACAACGCCCTTGGTCCACAGATCGTTGCACGCTTCGCGAAGCGCCTTTTTGCCGCTCATATCAAGCGGCGCAAAGTGGAACTGCGGAGTCTCTTTCAGGTTGTAGGTACCTTCAATCCACTCCGTCATGCGGCCGTTGATCCGGTTCATGATGTCACAGATCTCTTCGCGCATGGCGTTAATGCGGGCCTCGGCCATCTGGGTCGAAACCTGCGCCGTCGAGAAGGTGGATCCTTCGTCGGACGTGCCCGTTACCAGAATGCCGCTGATACCGCCAGCGCTGAGGATCTCCTCATTGACAGTGCTGTAAATCGGCCACTGGTACAGGTCGCTCAGGTCGGCGCTCAAAATTTCGGCCTTGGCCAGCTGATTGGTAACCACCAGCGGGAACCCGTTCATGCCTTGACGGAAAAGACTGCGCACTGCCACCAGCTGTTCGCGGTCCGGCAGAACGTCAGCACCCTTTTTCTCGTCGCCGTAGCGGACATGGAAAATGGATTTGCGCTTCAGGTTCAGCATGGCGACCTCGTACTCACGGATCAGCTCCTTACGCGAAAGCGCCGGGAGGGCCGCCGCAATCCACGGCACGGCCCACCGCATCCAGCCTTCATGCGGCCCCTGAATCACAAAGGTGTTCTCAGGATTCATCTGAGCATACTGTGCGCCAGCGTTCAATGCCGTCTGCACTTCGGGCGGATAGCCCTTGAAGGCGTACTCGAGCTCGTTATCCTTAATCCAGTCCTGCTGTACGGTGTAGCCCTTCATCTTCCACTCCGTCTGAATACTCTGCACGTCAAGTTCGACGAGGGGCTGCCTGTTCAGCATCGTGTTGGAAATCCTGCACTTGTGGATCGGAAGCGTGATGATGTTGCCGTCCAGCACGTACAGGACACAGTTATTGTATTTTGCAAGGTGTGTGAAAATATCGTCGAAGACTTCGCTAATCCTGATCCGCTTATAGTAGTCTTCATAGATACGAAGCGTCTTTTCGTTGTCGCCCGTCAGATACCACGGGCTGCTGTTGCCGAACGGCACAAATACGTGATAAACGATGCCGTGGCAGATGGGGTCTGCGTCGCAGTAATAGTCGGCCAGCTGGAACAGGTCTACAATGTTGTCCTGCTTATTCCGCAGGATCGACGTGTAGTCGTAGTCCGCAAGCTCGCCGCTATAGGTTATGTTGCTGTTGTCGTAGACTTGGACAAATTCGTCGCCGTCCGC
>Ga0326511_10000351_pt1 | contig 39845 bp, 42 predicted proteins | sample 0_2496_0518_D_FD_203701 | JGI IMG/M metagenome (GOLD analysis project Ga0326511, IMG submission 203701) | Bovine rumen microbial communities from UC Davis, California, United States - 0_2496_0518 | ecosystem: Host-associated > Mammals > Digestive system > Stomach > Rumen | place: USA...
AGAATACATTGAATATTATAATAACGAGAGAATAAAACTGAGGCTTAACGGCATGTCGCCTGTTCAGTACAGGAGGATGCTTACAGCTTCGATTATTTAACCGTCCAAACTTTGGGGTTCACTTCAGGACCTGTCCCTTGTCACTTAGATGTTCATAATGATCCAGCTCCGTTTATCCTCAGTTGCAAGCGCCTTGCAGGTGTGAGATCCCAGATTATGTTGAAAGTCCTTTTATGGAACAGAACTGCAGTCGTAATGAAAGACACTTTGGGATTTTCGTTCTTATGTTCGAGAAATTACACTACAACAGACAATGCAGATTTAAAAGGTCTGAATTACTATTTAATTTGCTATTTGGTACCTTCTGCTTTGATGTTCTCAGATGATTATTGGAAGTGGAGACTAACGAACCCTGAAGAAAGCGAAATATATAAAAGGCATTTAAACTTTTTGTTTGATGAACTTAAAATACCGAAGGAGGTATTCAAAGAAAGAGATGCAGAGAAGAGGTTTCTTCAGATAATGAAATCAAGGGGGGCAGATGAAGAACTCTTGGCTGTTATTAATAAAGAAGTAGTTCCAGGCTCAGTAAATTTTGATGTTACAACGTCGAAAATTGTATTACCCAATAATGAATTACCGAAGAGCATGTGGAGGATTAATGAATATCAAAATGGTTATTATAAAAGCTGTTTTAGGTTTAAAAAGGATAAAAATGAGAGCATAGAGTTTTATCCATTAGATGACGTAGCTGGTAGCTGTTGTTTGGAAGCAGTGAAGATTAATAATGTCGAAGTGCCATTATCTTCAATATCTGGTTATAAAAAAGGATTCAAATATATGCCGAAAATATCAGGTCATTATACAATACCTATTAGAACGAAGGATGAAACAGTTGTACTTGAATGCAAATGGAAACATTTGAAAACGAAGGATTTCTTAAATCAAATCGAATCATGAAACCAATAATAATTGCTGGTCCTTGTGTAATAGAATCGCAGGAGTGCTTAAATGAAGTCGCAGAGGAACTTGTTCGATTGAACAAGAAATATGATTTGGATATCATATTCAAGTCATCCTTTGATAAAGCAAACCGCACGTCGATTAAATCTTTTAGAGGTCCAGGACTCAAAAAAGGTTTGACGATGCTGAACGATGTCCGGGAGAAGTATGGACTAAAACTCCTTACGGACATTCATGAGAGTTATCAGGCATCACCAGTTGGAGAAGTCGTTGATGCTATCCAGATTCCTGCTTTCTTGTGTCGTCAGACAGATTTGTTGGTTGCAGCTGCTAAGACAGGAAAGATTGTGAACATCAAGAAAGCCCAGTTCCTTTCAGGTGAGGATATGCAATATCCCGTACAGAAAGTTCGTGAGTCTGGTAATGATAAGGTGTGGTTAACTGAGCGTGGTAACATGTATGGTTATAATAACCTTGCAGTAGACTTCCGTAATATTGCTGATATGAAGAAATTCACTTCAACTGTTATTATGGACTGTACCCATTCTGTTCAGAGACCTGGAGCAGCAGGTGGCAAAACGGGTGGTAATCGGGAGTTTGTTCCTGCAATGGCTTTAGCTGCCAAAGCCTTTGGTGCTACTGGCTATTTCTTTGAGGTGCATCCAGACCCAGATATAGCTCTAAGTGATGGCCCCAACATGTTAGCACTTAAAGATTTTGAAGCAGTTGTAAAGTCCTTATTAGAGTGAATATGAATATAAGAATGTTAGTCATGGATGTTGACGGTACGTTGACTGACGGAAAAATATATATGTCAGCCAATGGTGAGTTGATGAAAGCCTTCAACATCAAGGATGGTTATGCAATAGCCAGGCTTAAGGATTACGGAATAACTCCTGTAATCATCACGGGGCGTTCATCAAATATAGTCACACAGCGTTGTGCAGAGCTGGGAATACTTGAACTCTATCAAGGGATAGAAAACAAAAGCTATAAGCTTAGAGAAGTCTGTAATAAGTTTCATTTGGATTTGTCACAAGTAGCTTATATTGGTGATGACTTAAATGATTTGCCTTGTATGAAAATATGCGGTTTCTCTGCCTGTCCTTCTGACGCAATGAAGCAGGTCAGAGAGCGAGCCAATTTTATTTGTGAGGCTAATGGAGGTTACGGGGCAGTAAGGGAATTCATTGACTATCTTATTGAGAACCAAGAAAAAGAAGAAGTGAAAGATTTCCCTATACAAGAAGTTAAATACGAAATAGATATAAATATCAATGATTAATACAAATGAATATGCCATCAAATGCTTTAAGGATGAAGCAGAGGCAATATTAGATCTTATTCCACAGCTTACTGACGATTTCTCTAAAGCTGTTGATTTAATATATCACTGTAAAGGCAGGTTTGTCATTACAGGCGTAGGCAAATCCGGTCATATAGGAGCCAAGATAGCAGCGACGCTGGCAAGTACTGGTACTCCCTCATTCTTCGTGAATCCTCTGGATGCATTTCATGGGGATTTAGGTATGTTTACTAGTGACGACGTAGTAATGGCCATTAGTAATTCTGGGAATACGGATGAATTGCTTCGCTTTATTCCACTACTGTTGGAGCGTAATATACCCATCATTGGTATGTCGGGCAATCCTAAATCATTGTTGGCTCAATATTCTACATGTCATTTGAATATCAAAGTGAAGCGCGAAGCAGATCCGTTGAACTTGGCACCCACTTCATCAACGACTGCGACATTGGCTATGGGTGATGCTTTGGCATGTGCATTGATTAAGGTGCGAAATTTTAAACCAGAAGATTTTGCGCAGTTCCACCCAGGAGGCAGTCTTGGAAAACGGCTTCTGACAAAAGTTAAGGATGCGATGGTGTCTACTAATTTGCCAATTGTTACTTTGGGACAAAAAATATCTGATACTATCATTGAGATCAGTAAGACCAAGCAAGGAATTGCTGTTGCCATTGCTGATGGCAAAATTGCTGGCGTAGTGACCGATGGTGATGTGCGTCGAGCAATGCATGACAAGCAAGACCGATTTTTCGATTTGACAGTAGAAGAAGTAATGAGTCGAAATCCCAAGACGATAAAAGAGACAGCAAAACTATCAGAAGCAGAAAAATTAATGAGACAGTATAATATTCATTCTTTGGTGGTTGTGAATGAATCCAATGAATTTGTTGGTCTCATTGATGCTTTTAGTTGTATGTAGTTGAGAAATGGTATGAGTAGAATAGCATGGGTTGATTGGGCTAAAGCCTTGGCCATATTTTTTGTTGTCATCGGACATATTGGCATAGAATCGTTTCGTCCTTTTGTATATGCCTTTCATGTTCCAGCTTTCTTTGTGATATCAGGCTACCTCTATAAAAAAGCTTGGTGGTTCCAAACTTTTTTGAGTTTTGCGGTGCCCGTTCTCGCTTTTTCTGTATTGTGGTTCTTGATGTCATTAGTAGCTACACATTTTGATTTCACTGAAACTTGGGCTAAAAATACATGGTTTGTATATAAACTTGATGATACACGGCCAATGTTTACAGGATTGTGGTTTTTAGAAGTTCTTTTCGTTGGCAGATTGCTCTTGGGCGATGGAGGCTTTGATTTCATAAGAAAGAACTATATCTTGTTTTCTATTGCTTCAATCTTTTTGGCTGTTGGTATTGACGCATTTTCTATAGAACTCAATTGGTATATAACCAGAATTATACAATGTTTCCCTTTCATGGGACTTGGTATCTATTTGAAAGAATCGGGCATGATGTCAGCCTTTAATCCTAAAGCAAAATGGGCCGTATGTGCTGCTGTGGGGGGGAGTATTTTGTTCTTGTTTCTCATGCATATCAATCAATGGTGCGATATAATGTACAACAGATATAATAGTTCATTTATAGTTTTCTTCGTCAATGCTGTGTTGGGTTCCTTGCTTTTGTTTTATGTATGTCTATTTCTAAAACGCTCATCAATTGTTGAGGTTCTCTCTGTTGGTACGTTAATAATATTAGGATGTCATACCAGAATAGCAGCTGTCGGTTCGTTAGTAATACATAAATTCTACGACAATGAAATTTTTGATGGTTTGATAACACCAATAATCTCCATGATGGTATCTTACTTTATAATAATAATGTCTCAAAAATATTGTCCAATTCTACTGGGCAAAATAAAATTATCAAAAAAATGAAAACAGTAGCGTTTGTGCCCATCCGCTTAAATAGTAAGCGAGTGGCAGGTAAGAATTTGAAAATGTTAGGTGATAAACCTTTGCTTCGATATATCCTTGATACTTTAGTGAAGGTTAAACGTATAGACGAAGTATATGTCTATTGCAGTAGTGAAGATATAATAAGCTATCTTCCTGAAGGAGTGAAATTCCTTAAACGTCCAGAGTTCCTTGACAGAGACGAGACATTAGGTAAGGAAATCTATGAAGAGTTCACAAAGACCGTCGATGCCGACGTATATATCCTTGCCCATACCACGTCACCTTTCATGAAGGTGGAAACGGTGGAGAATGCCCTCGGCAAGATTCTGGACGAGGATTACGACTCCGCTTTCAGTGCAGAGAAGATCCAGACCTTCGCTTGGTTCAAGGGTAAAACATTGAATTATGATTTAAAGGAAATCCCTAGGACACAGACTATTGAACCTGTATTTGTCGAAACCAGCGCGTTTTTTATGTTTAAACGCGACGTATGGAAAATACATAAGCAACGTATAGGATTCAAACCTTATTTTGCTATAGTGGATAAGATAGAGGGAGTTGATATTGATTGGCCAGAGGATTTCTCCTTTGCTGAGAAGATACTTCAAACAAATTGATAATATATAGTTAACTAATTATCAAAATGACACCAAAGGATTTGTGGGAATCGATAAAAAGCTATTGGGAAGAGAAGAGAGTGGAGTTCCTGAATGTCAAATTGCAAGAGATGAAGAAGGAACTGCCACAAGTGGAGGTGTATTATGCAAAGCATGACACTGAGATACTTAATGGTGGCGATACCTCTAACAGGCACCCTTGTTGTGAGATAGGTGCATGGCATAAGTATTGGCAGATAGCCACAATGAACTTCGACAATATGATGTATTGTTCTTGTTGTGGCAAGCCAATCTTTTCTGACATTACCGATGAGAGATGTCATATTGTTTCACTTGGAAAAGATGAAGAAGGCAATCCTGACAGCCCTGAGAAACACCAGGCGCACGGCGGTCATACCATTATTGACTGTTTTGGTAGGGATGTTTATTTCATAACTCCTATGTGTCCTCACTGCAATGGGCAGCACAATAAGGTATTGCCATTGTTGAAAGATTCTATCGTGGTGAAAGAGGAAATGGCTATAGTTGATTAGAAGGTCATGTATATTGTTATTACTAAATATGGGCGTAGTGCTCTAAGGCTTAACGTCTCAGCCTATTATGTGCTCATGATGAGGAGGGAGAACGTTTCGCAAAAGAATTGGGCGAGGTCGTTACATCTTCTATCAGCCCTCTTACATCTTCCATCGGTCTTCAGTTCTTTGTACCTCGTGGATTTGCACATGGCTTTGCAGTTTTGAGTGAAACTGCAGTGTTCCAATATAAGTGCGATGAATTTTATCATCCAGAGGTCGATGGTGGAGTTAACATTCTTGATGATTCTCTAGGAATTGATTGGAGAATACCAACAGATAAAGCCAATCTAAGTGATAAAGATACTAAACATGCCTTATTAAAGGACTTTGACAGTCCATTTGATTATAACGTAAGTCTGTATTGATATGGTGATTTTAGTTACTGGAGCAAATGGACAGTTGGGCAATGAGATGCGCATTCTTGCAAAGGATAGCGCAGATAGGTACATCTTCACAGATGTTGTAGATGCCTCTGAAGAATCCATTGCTATGCTCAAAAAATTGGCTGGTGAAGATATAAACACAGATACAGAGCATTTGGATATTACCAACCTTGATGCTATTCGTGATATTGTAAAGCATGAAAATGTTGAGGCTATAGTCAATTGTGCAGCTTATACCAATGTGGATGCGGCAGAAACGGCAGGTGATATAGTTGAAACACTGAATGCAACAGCCCCGGAGAATTTGGCTAAAGTCATGAAGGAGGTTAATGGGCTTCTTGTACATGTTTCCACTGATTATGTGTTTGGTGGTGCCACTTATAACACCCCATGTAAGGAAGACCAAAAGGGTACACCAACAGGCATTTATGGACTCACGAAACTGCATGGCGAACAAAAGATACAGGCTACAGGCTGCAATTATGTTATCCTGCGTACTGCATGGCTCTATTCAGAGTTCGGAAAGAACTTCGTGAAAACGATGTTGAACCTCACTTCAACAAAGCCACAATTAAAGGTGGTCTTTGATCAGGTAGGTACTCCAACTTACGCACTTGATCTGGCTTATGCAATCATGTCTATAATCGAAGATTACAAAAAAGAGTGGAACGCAAAACCTGAGATTTGGAACTATTCGAAAAACGGAATCTACCATTTTTCGAATGAAGGTGTCTGCTCATGGTACGATTTCGCAAAGATGATAGCAGAAATTGCAGACAATAAAGATTGTAACATTCAACCTTGTCACTCGGAAGAATTTCCGTCACCAGTTAAACGCCCATTTTTCTCAGTACTAGATAAAACCAAGGTGAAATATACATTCGTATTTGCAATTCCCTACTGGTCTGAGAGTTTGAAAATGTGTATGAATAAAATATTATTTTAAATACGGATACCACATTGATGCTTAGATTTACAGTGGACTTTAATGTTTTGATTAAATGATTTAAGAAAATAAAAGTGTGATAATATGATACTAAGAAATTTAGCAAAAAAAATCTACTACAATTGGTTCGTTTCCTTGACTCGACGGGGTGTAATTATACTCTATAGGCGAATGTTTAGAATTCCTTCAAGGAGGAAACTATATGATAAACTAAAGAAGTTTAAAAATTTGCATCAAGGTGAACGCTGTTTTATTATTGCAACAGCACCTAGTCTTACGCTTGATGATGTAAACCGTGTTAAAGGTGAGGTGACTTTTAGTATGAACTCGTGTATTAGACTATTTGAAAAAACTAATTGGCGCCCTACTTATTATTGCTTGCTGGATCGTACGGTATATAATAGGCTATATAATGACATCAATCGAAATGAACTCGGTGAAGTTTTTATTAATGATATTATTAATTGGAATGATATTTCGCTGAATAGAGTACCAGTGTATGATAATTGGGCAGGTACGTCAAAAGAGAGGAGGTTGTTGCCTAAACGATGGCAAAAAAAACATTTTAGTACAGATATAAGCAAAAAATGTTATTATGGCACGTCAGTAATGCATTTTATTATGCAGATATGCTTTTATATGGGTTTTAAAGAGATATACCTGTTGGGTGCTGATTGTGATTTTAGTGGAGCTATAAAACATTCTAAGTTGACACAATATAAAGATAATGATAATATAGGTAATCCTCCTGATGAAATTTACGAGGGCTTGATGGGTGATTATTCTTTGGCAAAAGAAGAAGCAAATAGAAGTGGTATTAAAATCTTTAATGCCACTAGAGGTGGAAAACTTGAAATTTTTCCTCGTGTTCAATTAGAAGATCTCAAATTTTTGAAATAAGGCATGGCAAGTGTTAAAAAGAACTTTGAATACAATCTTGTACTTACTTTTTTCGGTTATATTTTCCCACTAATTACTTTTCCGTATATTACTCGCGTATTAGGAGTTGAGAAAATAGGTGCTTGTAACTTTGTAGATAGTATTATTAATTATTTTGTGCTGTTTTCCTTATTAGGAGTAGGATCTTTAGGAGTTAGAGAAATAGCACGATGTAAAGACAACGATAAACAAAGGGATATAGTTTTTAGCAATCTACTGTTGTTTAATATGGTGATGACAATCTTGTCAATAACAATATTAATAATATGTACATATACAATTTCTGCTCTACATCCTTATAAGGGCTTTCTTTTAATAGGAATTTTTAAATTATTATTTACTCCTCTAACAATTGAATGGTTTTTCCAGGGTATTCAAGTCTTTAAGTATATTACGGTAAGAACAATAATCGTTAGGATTATATACATTGCATCTCTATTTATATTCGTACATAACGAGTCCGATGTTTATACTTACTATTTGCTTACAGTGATGACGATTATGTTAAATGCTATATTGAATTTGTCATATTCTCGTCATTTTGTTAAATTGTCTTTTAGATGTTTTAATCCATCGTTGTTTTTTGTGCCAATTATCGTTTTTGGTTATTACCGTATATTAACTTCTCTCTATACAACTTTCAATACCTTTTATTTGGGAATTACTAATGGAGATGAAGAAGTCGGTTTCTTTACTACTGCAACAAAAATCAATTCTATTATAATTAGTATTTTCACTGCATTCACAACAGTTATGGTTCCAAGAGTAGCCGAAATGTTGCAGGAGGGGAAGAAGGAAGATCTTAAAATAATAGCAGACAAAACATTTTCCTTACTAACTATAATGGCTATGCCCGTTATTTTTCTGTGCTTCTTTTGTGCAGAACAAATAGTTCAAATAATAGCAGGAGCAGGATTTGAAGGCTCAGTACCAGCCTTTAGAATTGTTATTGCGCTAATAATGATAATAGGAATTGAACAGATTGTTATACAACAATTTCTAATGGCATCAAAGAATAATAAAACAATATTTATAGTATCATCTGTTGGAGCTTCCATCGGTTTGACGGTCAACTTTATTGCTACCCCTACACTTGGGGCTATAGGTTCATCTATAGCTTGGGCACTGTCTGAGTTGGGGGTTATGATTGTTGGACTTATTTTACTTGAAAGAACTATGAAATTGACTCTTTCGATTAATACGTTTCTTAATAATGTAATATGGTCCTTGTTGTATCTGATTCCACTTGTTTTTATACATGTTTATATAAATAATATGATGTATAATTTATTCTTATCAATAATATCTGTCTTACTATTATTCTTTGTAATTAATTGTTGTTTTAATCCTCAAAAAATGATAATTGATATTGCAAGTAAGTTATTGTTAAGAAAAAAATAAAGAGTCAGAATTTTTATGAATTCACTCCGATGTCATTATTATTTAGACAACAAAATAACTTTAGCAAAGGCTATAGCTATTGTTTGTGTTGTCATAGGCCATTCTGGATGTCCAGAATTAATGAGGAATCTAATATATCTATTTCATATGCCTTTTTTTTTCTTTATAGCAGGATATTGCTTTAAAGAAAAATATCTTAGTGATTTAAAGACGTTTATAGTCCATAGAATAAAAGGTTTGTATTTCCCATTTCTCAAATGGAATATAATATTTATTTTTCTTCATAATGTTTTCTTTGATTTAAATATTTATAATGCCGAATATGGTTCTGGAAACGGTTTGATAAGGTATGCAAATCATGAATATCCTCATTTGATATCAGCAGCACTGCGTTTTAACGCTTCAGAGCAACTTCTTGGTGTATACTGGTTTTTGAAATCTCTCTTTTTGGGCTATGTTGTTTTTTATTTTACTTTAAAGATTGGTAGGAATACATTATTGGGAAGTGGAGTTTTACTGATTATTTGTCTTGTAATAGATTGTTTTTCAATAGACATTCCATATTTGGGTTTTAGAACTTTTTTCCCATCCTTCTTCATAATGACAGGGTATATCTATAGAAAACAAATTGAGACCGGTTTTACAATGAAGTATCGTAAATATACATTGATATTTGGAACTGTTGTATTGGTTATCGCTTCTTTCTTCATTCACACAGAAATGCTGCAAACTCATGGATTAATGATTGCTGTTTATGCAGTTTTGGCATTTGTCGGTTGTATTATGTTGTTAATTATCTCCGATATGGTAGTAGAAAAGAAAGTTAGAGAAAAGGGGATAGTTGATTATATAGGTAAACATACGTTGTCTATAATGACATTTCATTTTTTATCATTTAAGGTTGTAACTTTAGCTTTTATTATATATAATCAGCTGCCTATAGGTATGCTTAGCACATTCCCTGTAGTTTCCAGATTAAGTCCAAATGACATGTGGATTATATATTCGTGTTTTGGAATTGCTTGTCCTCTTATTATGTATCGGTTTTATGAGAAAATTAAAATAAAGGTAATTGAGTATACTCAAAAATAGGCAATCATTTCAGTTGAGGAACATAAACTATTAATAAGAGTTTTTGGGAATAATATCAGCAGTACCTGGAAAAAGGTATAAAAAAAACACCTATTTAATATCATAAATAATAAGCGAAAATGATTTATATAATACTTATCGCCATATTAATCTGGGGCGCATATAATTATGATTATAGACAAAGGGAGTCTCCCCAAAATGGCTATCTTTATTTTGAACTTATATGTCTTGTTATTGTCTCAACTTTCAGGTATAAAGTAGGAGCAGACACATTGATGTATATGCTTCAATATGATATTGTAGATGGCATGGATGAGCTGAAACACTATAACGTATTGACATCAGAATGTGGTTTCTTGTGGTATGTGTTTCTTGCTATTTGTCAATATTTGGGTAGCTTCTATTGGGAACAATTTTTACATGCAGTTTTTGTGAACGTCGCGATTTTCTATTTCTTCAAGAAACATAGTAGATATTATTATTCATGTGTATTATTGTATGGTATAGTTTTATTTACTTACTTCAATTTTGAAATAATGAGAGCTTCTTTAGGAATTGGCATATGGTTATTGTATGGATACGATTATCTTGTAGAAAAGAAGTTCATTAAATATACATTGGTAGCCATAATTGCTTGTTTCTTTCATATAGAGATGGCATTTCTGTTTTTATTACCTTTTATGTATAAATTAAGGGATGTTAAAATTTCAATAAATACACTTGTTCTCCTTATATTTGTATCAATAGCTGCAGAAATGGCATTTAGTGTTACAGATGGAATAACAGAATTTTTCAGCTACTCAGATTACTCTACTCATAAAATTACAATGTATGCGGAGGCAATAAATGATAATCTGTCGTTTGCTGGTGTCGTCATGTATTTCATTCGTTTTTTTCCGTATTTTATTGCATTGTTTTTGTGTAAGAATTGTACAGATTTCGCTTCAAGAAACGAGAGAATGCTTATAATTATAATGATTGTGGTATCTTTTGTGGGTATTAAATATTCCGTTCTTGTTGGTCGATTGGTTGATATACTTTATCCTATTTATATTTTGCATCTTGTAAAAGGTTTATATCTCTCAAGATATTCTTTTGTTTTGTTGAAAAGTATTACCGTGTCTTTTGTTATCTTGACCATTTATGTTAATTATACTAACGGCAGCTCTGGTTACGAAAATTGGAGACGATACCTGCCATATTCAAATATTATAGATAAAGAGGGTGCAAGTAATAGGGAATCTATGTTGAATGATTTTAGGTTAGATAAATGATAATCGTGTTTTTATGAATACAGCAATTATAATACTAAACTTCAATAATTATAACGATACAATTAACTGTATTGAGAGTGTAGAAAAGTTTAATACTGCAAGTGTAAGATACTATGTTGTAGATAATGCCTCTAGTAACGATTCTGTAGATATATTAGATTCATATTTTAAGAAGAAGGCAGATAACTCTTATTTACGGGTAAAGGATACTGGAAATGCTGATAATTACAATTTTAAAAAATATAATTTTATAGTTAGTGATGTAAATGATGGATATGCAAATGGTAATAATAAAGGCTTGTTGTTTGCAACAAAAGATGAAACAATAGAAAATATATTGATTCTCAATAATGACATATTATTTATAGAAGATATTATTCCATTTTTGATAGAGAAACTTGATACTATAAAGGATGTTGGGATAGTAAGCCCACTTCTCCTGAAGAAAGATGGAGAAACTATAGATTATAATTGTGCACGTACGAATATATCTAATTGGCATTTGATAACTAATTATTTATTTTTGGACCACGATTTCTGTGGGTATAGGACAAGAACAAATAACCAGAGATATATCTTAAAAAAAAATCCAGAGTTACAAGAAGCAGAAAAGGTTGAGATAGAACTCCCTAGTGGATCGTGTATGATGATAAAAAAAGAGGTTTTTAAAGCTATCAATTTCTTTGATAAAAATACATTTCTATTCTATGAAGAAAATATTTTATTTAAAAAGTTGGAATTGATTAATAAAAAGAGTTTGGTTATTCCTCGTTTGCGATGTATTCATCTAGGTGGTGCTAGTCGAGCAAGTTCGCCCTCTACATTTATAATTAGATCAGAAGCAAATAGTGCAAAATACTATGTTGACAATTATTCTAATTTCAATACATTCCAAAAAATAATCTTTCATATTGTTATAAAGTTTTTTCTTACTGTTCTAAAAATTAAAGATAAACTCAAAAAGAAATGACAATAAAAGTGATACAATTTATAGGAGGCCTTTCTGATGGTGGGGCAGAGACTGTAGTCAAAGATTATGTTTGCTTCTATAAACAGAATAACATTGGTGATATTACAGTTGAACCAATTGTTGTTACTTTAATGAATGAAAAGACAACGGCCAATTATCGAAGAGTTAAGGACGCTGGGGTAAGGGTTATAACGATATATCAAAAATACAATATAGTATCTAAAATACATAGGGAATTTTTTGGTTTTTTTTATGTCCCATATAAGTTGAAGAAAATAATAGAGGAAGAAAAACCTAATGTGATTCATATTCATCTGGGGTTGCTCCATTATTTTTTGCCAATAGCGAAGTATATGAAAAACATTAAACTTATATATACTTGTCATAGTGTTCCGAATAGATATATAGGTAAAGATAGACCTGATGAAAATGCTGCTGTTAAATTTTTATTAAAACATAATGGATTACAGATAATAGCTCTTCAATCAGAAATGAAAAAAGAGATAGACGATATGTTTGGAACAAATAATACAAAAGTTCTTTATAATGGGATTGATGTGGAAAAGTTTAGTAAAGTACACGTTGATAAGTATGAGGAGCGAAAGAAAATGTTAATACCGGTTGATGCATTTGTTATAGGGCATGTCGGACGGTTTTCAAAGGAGAAAAACCATTCTTTTCTTTTAGATGTATTTAGTAAATATCAACAAACTAATGACAAAGCTTTTCTTTTATTAGTAGGTTGGGGAAATTTGGAGGAACAAATAAAAGAAAAGATAAAGATTTTACACATAGAAAAATGCTGTATGATTTTGTCGCACCGAACTGATATTCCTCAGTTACTTTCTGTGATGGATATATTTTTATTTCCTTCATTGTTGGAAGGCTTGGGTAATGCCTTCATCGAAGCGCAGCTTATGGGATTGAAATGTATAAAGTCTAATAATGTGCCAGAAGATGTAATTATTTCCAATAATACTGCATCTTTATCATTAGAGGATAGTATGGATGACTGGTGTAAAGCTATTGATTTCAAAGGGTTTAATAATCATGTGTTTAATACAATAGATGATTTCCGCCTAAAAACGATTATGTCTAAACTGACACAAATATATTTGGAATAGTATGTCAAGATTAAGGAATTTTTTTGCTCGCTTGTTTAGTAATCCATTGAAAGAGTGCAAAAGAAATGGTATGAAAGTTGGTAAGGGATGTAATATCCTTTCATGGAAAATTATAGCTGAGGCTTATTTAATAGAGATTGGTGATTATGTCCAAATAACGGATGGTGTTCACTTATTTACTCATGGTGGTGGATGGATACTTAGGCACTATGGGAGGGGTATTTCTGATTATGATTCTTTTGGAAAGGTTGTCATTGGCAATAATGTGTATATTGGTAATAATGCATGTATAATGCCTGGTATAACAATTGGAAACAACGTGGTTATAGGTGCTGCATCGGTTGTTACAAAAAATGTTCCAGATAATGTGGTTATTGCAGGAAACCCAGCAAGGATAATTAACACTATTGACAATTATTGTAAGAAAATGGAACGATGGAATCTTCATTGTAAAAATATGAGTGATGATAAGAAGAAAGTTTTTTTGTTGAGCCTAGATGATAATAAATTCATCAAGGTTCATAAGAGTTTATAATAATATGGTAAAAGATAAATCAAGGTACGAGAGTTTGCCAGCCAAATTGTTTAGATGGTACAAAATGTTTGTTGTTTATACGAGATATCTACATTCTGCATCTCCTGAAAAAAAAACAGATATTGTTTATTTTATTATTGATCCAGAACAGAAACAGGCGGGTTTCGCAGATAGAATAAAGGCTATAGTGAATTCCTATGAAATTGCAAAATATAATAATCTGCAATTTAGAATTTATTTTGAACATCCTTTTTCTCTAAGCAGATATCTTATACCTAACGAGCATGATTGGAGTTGTGATTATTGTGACATTGATAAAAGCATTTTTTCTTCCAGACTAAAAGGTTACCATTATGTATATGAAATTCCTGAATGGAAAAAAGGATATCAATATCATATATTATGGTATAGAGGTCAGGATATGATTAGGCGGATGTGTGAAATTGATGGAGCACCCGATGCGTTAATTAGATGGCATAATAAATTTAAAAATAATTTTGATGAGTTGTTCAAATTCTCTCCATATTTACTGAAAATTATAGATTCAGCCAAATTAGAAGAAAGATCATACATATCGGTTCATTTGAGATTTGTAAACTCAATCGGTATGTTTGAAGGAAATACAAAAAAATATCCAATACTGCCTGACAATCTTCAGAAACTGCTGATTAATAAGTGTCTGGCTCAAATAGAAGATATAAAGAAGAATCATGCTGGTATGCCATTATATATCTTCTCTGATAGCGAAAGATTTCTTAATATAGCAAAAGAACATGGTTACAAAATATTAGCTGGTGGCCCTATTGGGCATATCGCTTATAGTAATTCTGACCAGATACAGGATAAGGCCATGTTAGATTTTTTTATGATAGGCAGAAGTTCTAAAGTCTATTCCATCGTTAATGAAGGTATGTATGCCGGAGCCTATTCTGAATATGCGGCACTGATAGGAGGAGCTCCGTTTGAAAGAATTATAAACAAAGAATTATGATAAAAGTTGCATTTTTAATGACCCACTGTAAGAAGAGCGGGCCTGTGCAACAGATGCTGAATATCATCAAGCATCTGGATAAAACAGAGTTTGAACCACATTTGGTTACTCTTTATCCTGAGGACGAAGAGGGTAGTCAATTAGAGAAATATCTGCCATACGTAAAACATCACTATGCACCAACAGGAAAACTGGCATTGGTGACAGGTAGGGATAAGACACTAAGGGCTACCCTGGAGGAAATACATCCGGATGTGATACATTCACTAGGGGTATTTCCTGACTTTGCAGTGAGCAGGATGAAGAAATGGAAGCAGATAATTACACTTCGTAATTATGTATATGAAGACTATCCTGCCAAATTTGGTAAATTGAGGGGTACAATCATGGCTAAGTTGCACCTATATGCTATGCAGCATACAGCAAAGACAGTTACATGTTCGGAGAGTTTGGCAAAGATTTACAAAGAGCGATTAGGTTTGGATTATGATTTTATTCGTAACGGGGTCGATGTAGAGCAATACACGATGCCAACAAAGGAAGAAAAGGCAGAAATTTGCAAAGAACTGGGATTGCCAGAAAATGCTTTTATCTACGCTTACACAGGCCAGATGATTGAAAGAAAGAATGTGGGATTCCTTCTGGATACGTTTGCAAAGCATTATAAGACGAAGGACGTTTACCTACTTTTGCTTGGAGATGGGGCATTATTGGATGGTTACAAGGGTCAGTATGGAAGTAAAGAAAATGTTGATTTCCGAGGTAGCGTAACGAATGTAAATCATTACCTAAAAGCCTGTGACGCTTATGTGTCAACAAGTAATTCCGAGGGCTTACCTAATGGTGTGCTGGAAGCAATAGCTACAGGATTGCCTGTGGTATTGTCGGATATTGAGCAACACTTAGAGATATATGAAGTGGACAAAGGCATTGGGTATGTATTCAAGCAGGGCGATGAAAAGGGGTTGGCTGAATGTTTAGAAGCAGTTAGGTTAAAAGCTGCAGAGATGGGTAAAACGGCTTACACGATAGCCCATCAGCATTTCAGTGCAGAGAAAATGAGTAAAAAATATCAAGAGCAATATATAAAGTTGTAATCTCATGAGTTTAGAACAGAATATAAACTACCAGTTGAATAAATTTCCTGGTATTAAAAAATATATTAAACGAGGTTATCAGAGAGTTATGTATGCTATCTCTCCTAAGATAAAATCTGAAGGAGATATTGTCAGAGTGTCTCCTAACGATCCAAACAATGAGTATTTCTTCGGGTATTACGACAAGTCCCCTTGGGATACTTCGGGACAGTATATGCTATGCATGCGAGCAAAGGACACTTGGAGTGAGCCAGATCCATTAGGTGAGGCAGAGATATTATTATTTAACCTTAACCTTGACGTTAACGATAACAATTATTGTCGGATATTAGCCAAGACGCACACTTGGAATGTGCAACAAGGATGTATGGCGCAGTGGTTAGGACCGGACTTTTCTTCCAAGATTATCTATAATGATTTTAGGGATGGGAAATATTGTTCGGTAATCCTTGAAATCGCAACAGGAAAAGAGCATGTGTTGCCAATGCCTGTATATAACTTGTCTAATGATGGTAAGACAGCTTTGTCGTTGGATTTTTCCAGATTGCATAGCTTGCGTTTGGGATATGGTTATTCTGCATTGCCTGAAAAGACAAAGGGAGTGGCATTACCAGATGATACTTGTATCTGGAAGATGGATATTGAAAGTGGAGAGATTACGCCAATATTGAAATATACAGATTTTGCATCATTCCAGCCTCGTAAAGAAATGCAGGAAGAAGAGAGCGTTCATAAGGTGAATCATCTGATGCTTTCCCCAAATGGTAAACGCTTTATGGTGCTTTATCGTTGGTTTGTAGGTCAGAGAAAATTTACTCGACTGATTACTTGCAATGTGGATGGTTCAGATATGTATGTCCTGAGTGATGACGATATGGTATCGCACTGCTATTGGAAGAATGACGAGGAGATAATTGCCTTTGAGCGTAAAAAAGAGTATGGCCCTGGTTTCTATCTGATGAAGGATAAGACGCAGAAGTGGACACATATATGGCCACAGTTAAGCAATGACGGACATCCAAGCTATTGCCCTACGGATAATAATCTTGTTGTATTTGATACATATCCGAGCAGATCAAGAATACAAGAAGTGAAGTTGGGGCGAGATAATGATACCGAAGGCAGTAGTGTGAAAACTATTGCCAAGGTATTCTCACCATTTAAATATGATAATGATACACGATGTGACTTGCATCCTCGTTGGAGCCGAGATGGTAAGAAGGTTTGCTTTGATTCTGTATTTGAGGGGCACAGAGGTCTATATGTGATTAATGTCTAATGTTTAACGATTAAGGTTGTGAGTAATAAAATTGCTGTTATACTGCCTGTATACAAAAAAGATAAAGTTGAATATTTAAATAAGTCAGTACAGAGTATTCTTTATCAAACTTTTAAGAATATTCATCTCTTTATTGGCGTGGATGGACCTGTAGGAGATGACTTGCAAGATAATCTTCAATTATTAGAGAAACAGGAAACGGTTTCTATTGTATGGTTTGAAGAGAATAGAGGGTTGGCTTGCGTCCTAAATGACTTGTTGGATATTTGTTTTAAGGAAGGTTATGAGTATATTGCCCGCATGGATGCTGATGATATCTCTGAAAATACTCGTTTTGAGAATCAGATGGCATTTATGAACAACCATCCTGAAATTGATGTGGTAGGAGGAGCCATCAAGGAGATTGATGAAGAAGGAAAATATAGAAAAAAGACAATTATTTACCCGGAAGGGCCAAAAGAATGCAGGGATTTCTTTTCTAAAAGGAACCCACATGCACACCCAGCAGTGTTGTTCAGAAAAAGTTTCTTTGATAAACTGAATGGAAAGAAATATCGCCCAGAATATCGTCAGAACCAAGACACAATGTTGTGGTTTGATGGAATGATGGCGGGTACGCAGCACGCCAACATCCCCGATGTGGTGCTTAACTTCCGTATGACGGATACGATGTTTAAGAAACGCAGGAATGGTTGGGATTTTGCAAAGAAGCAGTTTAAGGATAGATTGATGATCAACAAGGGGCTTGGATATGGTCGGAAAGCAGATGTCTATGGCTTCGCTATGTTCTGTATGCTGGTATCGCCCGTGTGGGTGAAGAAGATTGCGTATCGTGTACTACGTTAAACCTAACGTTACCCTCAACTGAACACGAATAGCACGAATCTGACGAATGGATTTATTTTTTGAGTTGATTCAGATAAGTCTCAGAAACAAGGAGACCTTTGAGCGTTTGCCATCTGACATGGAATGGCAAGTGCTTTTGGACTTAGCTAATAAGCAGTCGCTGGCCAGTGCCCTCTTCATGGGATTAGAGAAAGTGTTGGAGCAGCCTGGTGTAAGAAAGCCATCTATCCTTTTCGAATGGATTGGTGTGCATCAAACGACGGCAGCTCTTAACAAGCACCAGAATAAAAGGGCAAAGGAACTCACGGAGATATTCTGTAAACAGGGCTTCCGATCTTGTGTGCTGAAAGGTCAGGGTACAGCTCTGTATTATGAGAAACCTGAATACAGACAATGCGGAGATATTGACATTTGGGTGACGAAGGATGGAAGATGTAAGACGGATGATGTAAGAAAAGAGGTGTTGGGCTTTGTCCGTTCTCGCAATCTTCATATAGGTCATGTTGACATCAAACATTCCGACATCAGTTTCTTTGATGACGTGCCAGTAGAGGTCCACTTTCTGCCCTCATGGATGTATAGTCCATGGACGAACAAGCGGCTCCAGCGATTCTTCAAGGAGAAAGCTGATAGACAATTCTCCAATATTGACGGAAAACTTGGCTTTGCCCATACAACTATAGACTTCGACTTGGTGTATTCAATGGTACACATCTACCGCCATATCTTTTCTGAAGGAATCGGTTTGCGGCAGTTGGTGGACTATTACTATATCCTCCAGCGTTCTACAGAGGAACAGCGTAGTGAGGCATTCAAGACTCTTTGTAACTTGAAGATGCACTCATTCGTAGGTGGTATCATGTGGATTCTGATGGAGTGCTTCGGTATGAACATCATGTATACCCTTTGCCCAGCAAACGAGCGACATGGTAAGTTCCTCCTGTCAGAAATCATGGCTGCAGGCAGCTTCGGTCATTATGACTCCCGCATCAAACAGATAGACCATGATAAGCGTTTTAAGCGTGGTTTCAGCCAGCTGAAGCGCAATCTCCACTTCGTGACCTACTATCCCTCTGAGGTGCTATGGTCACCCTTCTGGAAGCTCTGGCACTGGTGCTGGAGGAAAAGGAAGGGGTATTTGTGATTCGTAGAGGATATTCACGAGGGTTATGTGGAATGGGATAGGGAGTGCGATACGGGGCGAATGATATTCGCCGGTTCAGGGTTCGAGGTTAAGGGTTCATGATTATAAACAACCTTAACGATAACAAATGAAAATCATAGATAATAATCTTCTTGATAAAGTTTCCGCACAGGCAAAAGAATCGCCGAGACTGAGGATGAACTATAACTTTCATCAGAGCCTTGATGATAAGTGCCATCGGTTTTTGAATGCGGTGGAGCCTGGTACGAAGGTAGAGATACATCGGCATCCGACGAAGGATGAGTCGTTCGTGCTACTTCGTGGTAGAGTTAGGGTGAATACCTATAATGATGATGGTACAGTGATAGAGAGCGTAATTCTTTGCCCAGAGGAAGGACTCTATGGGGTGGATATCCCCAAGAATGTCTGGCATAATGTAGAATGCTTAGAATCTGGGAGTGTCTTCTTTGAATGCAAAGAAGGCCCATTTGTCCCACATGAGGAAGAAGGGAATACTTGTGATTAAAGGTTAAGGGTTAACTGACGGTTCATGGTTCATGGTTTTGTTATGCCAAAGAATCTTTTCTTTGTGGAAAGTATATACTCTCCGTTGGAGGGTAATGAATTGGTGGTCACTCTTCTATCGACAGTGAATGAAGAAGATGTTGTAATCCGACCCTTTTCTCTGGAACGGCTACAGATGCACAACCATCGTGGCAGCATCAGAGAAGGATGGTATGTGTACTACAACGAAGGAAATAAGATACCTTTTGGATACGGGAACCTGAGTGCATACGCACGGCAGCAGTTCCGCAATTACTATGAATTAAGAGAGAATCTTGCTGAAAGAATGATAGATCCCAGGAGTGAGGAGGCAATGGTGCCAAAAGCATTTCTGGATGAGAAGAATCCCGCCCAGATTATATCCTACCATGTAAATGTAGGTCACGGGAATTGTAGCTTTATTCTGATAGTGGCTGGGAATTTCTATCAGTTGTGGTTAGTGGACTGTTCCATTTTCGATAAGACTGACCATTGGAGAAGTTATCAAGCGAACATTAATGACTGCCTTAAAGCTATCAAGCAGAGATTGGGACTTAAGCAACAACAGCAACTCCATATTGAACGGTTCTTTTTGACACACGCTCATCACGACCACTACAGCGGTGTGGAGTTTCTCGTAAACAACCACTTCATAGATGACAGGACTATATGTTATGTGAATCTATACTATCAAATGGCGACAAAGGCTTATAACAAGATGCTGGCTGCCTTGAATAATGCTGGTGTGAAAATCGTTGAGCCTATTAGCGGGAACAGTATTAACGGGATTCAGTTCCTGCATCCGGAGTGCAGACTCTATCGGAGCAAAGCAACTGTAAAAGGATTTACAGGTAGTCATAGGATAGTAGGGGCACCAATCAATAATTCGTCTGTTGTGATGATGATTAGGCTTGGTGGACGTTCTATGGTATTTACAGGTGATTTGGAACAAAAAGGATTTGAAAAGATGAGCGGTGCTGGGACATGTAGTAATTATTTGTTTTTGGCGGATTATTATGCTGTGTCGCATCACGGAAGTATCAACGGACATCCAACGATGGCGTGTAAGCATGTAACACAGCCTATGCCAACGCCCTTGGTTTGTGCCACGCATGGTACGCTGAGGGCAATATTGATGGGGAGAGATGGAGCTTACTCGGGAATCTACAGTCCCGTTGTGACAGGGTATTGGAGCGGTGTACCTAACAGACTCGTGAAGACAGAGAATGCACAGCACTATGTAGAGTTGGAATGGGGAACTGATGTTGTTCGCTATATTTAAGCCATAATGAGGATTCCAGAAGACATAGTAACTCGACTGAATGAGCTTTCCATTGAGTCCGTGGCTGAGAAGCTGGGGATTGATGTTAAAAGGCATAAGGCACTCTGCTTTATGCACGATGACCATACGCCCAGTTTGAAGTTCACCCCCTCGAAGAATATGTACTACTGCTTTGTCTGTGATAAAGGTGGCGGCCCTATTCAGCTTGTGATGGAACATCAAGGATGGTCGTTTCAAGAAGCCTGTGTGTGGTTGGCGAAGGAATTTAATATCATCATACCTGAGAGCAAAGGGTATGTCAAGCCTGTTAAGAAGGTTATCAAAAAAGTATATCTGACAAAAAAGGATGAGCAAATACTCACTTTTGATTTAGAAGTCTTTGGATGGTTAATAGAAAATGCCGGTCTTTCGGATACAGCACAGAAGTTCTTGTATAGAGAACGTCGTTTCAAGGAAGACGTTATTCGGAGCCTGAACGTTAAGTCTGTAACAGACTCTAAAAAGGTTGTGACGGAACTTTTATCCCACTTTGGGGAAGAACGATGTATAAAATCGGGGTTGGTAAGGCGAGGAGAATATGGTCTTTACTTCTATTTCTATACTCCTTGTCTCCTTTTTCCTTATTATGAGCAAGACGGTAAATTAGCAGGGGTTCAGTCACGTTATCTGGGAGAGAAGAAGGATGTGCCAAGGTTTCAATTCTTAGCTGCACAAAAGACCCGGTTGTTCAACCTTCCTATACTGAATACACTTAAGAGGGGAGAACGGCTCTACATTAGTGAAGGAATAACCGATTGTCTGGCTATGTTGTCTGCTGGGTTGAAAGCTGTTGCTATACCCAGTGCAACCATTCAACCGTTGGAAGATTTGATACTGCTGAAAAACTACGACTTGCACATGTATCCGGATCAGGATGAGGCTGGTCAGAGGGCATTTTGGGAATTAAGGCGTTTCTTTGTGAATCAGTATGCAACGCTGAAAGCAGAGAAATTGCCCGAAGGAATGAAAGATTATAGTGATTATTACATCTCAACACAAGTAGGTGATGGTAAATAATGATAAATTGACGGTAACAACGAAAGAGGAATATACTTTTGAGATGTTGCTGAATGATATACAGGAAAGCACAGCAGGAGGCGAAAACGACGCTCTGGCAGACGATAGGGCTGAGCGTGAACGGATGTCTAAGCTAATCGTCATGCAAATGCTGATAGTCAAAGCCAGTGAGTTTAACGACGAGAGCTATCACGATGACGAAAAGCTTCGAAATGCCATTGATGTAAAGGTGAATGGGGATGCCCATTTGTCTGGATACATCTTTTTTATCTCACAGAATCCGCAGTTTGACTATTCGTGGAACTATCTGAGAAAGCGCGAGAATAGTTACAAGGAATTTCTTGTAGAAGGAATCCGTTTTCTGGAGAATGTGCTTGCTGACATCAATATGCTTGCGGGTAAGCACAGGATAGCAAAAGACGTTCATATAGTGATGAATGACATTTTTGACGTTAAGTTAACGGCGGACAAACCGTTTGTGAAAACAGGGGTGCTGTGGGAGAACTTCCATCGTATGGCAGCGGTGAAGCGAAGTTATAGTTTCACAGTGAAGTTGAAAGACTGTATTCTGGTAACAGGGATGCGGAAAGAGGCTTCAGATGCAGAGAAACTGATGGATGCGGCTCTTGCAATGATTAACGAACAGAAGGAAAGAAAGAATGAACAAGAAGCCAAAGTTGATTGACAAGATACTGGATGAGCGGAATATCTTCGACTCGATATTCTGTATGGAGTCGTATGTGTTCGACAAAGGTTTGTTAGACACAGAGAATCCTGTATTGCCATTTGACGATGATGGCGTTGTAAATGATCCTATTGCCGCCAATGACCTTGAACTGTATTACGCCCTTGCTGACAAGCATAATGTTGAGCTGATAGAAAAGGTAATAGACTGTTGCCAACAGAAATTGAAATGGCTATTTGCAGAAAAAGCTCATCTCTTTGACGCTACAATCTATTTCAAACTCAAAAACTATGATGATGAGAAATTGAAATTTCGCCCGATGCATACAGCAAGGCTGATAGACCTTATATGTATGGTCAGCATCATGAACTGTCTGATGTTTGATGACGACTTTGAAACGGGCGAAAGAAAACTGTCAGACTTGTCAAAACTGCTGCCTCATAATTTCTATGGAAATATTCCAAGCACTAATGTCCAGTTCCTTTTCCACAAGTGGCAGACAAAGTACAAGGAATACACGGAGGAGGTGATAGAGCATTGTAGAACTTATCAGCAGAATCACAGTTATCTGACGGAAGTAAGTCTGGACATCAAGAATTTCTTCCCTTCTATTTCGCCCAAAACGCTATATGACTATATCATCAGTAAGTTGTCGAAGACATACGAAGAAGATATAGAGGATTTGAGTAAGGTGGTGGCGAAACTCCTGTATTTCAATATAAGCAAGGAAAACATAGAGCCTTGGAAGGAATACTACTACCCTGATGATGCTGACTTGGATGATGTCGCATTTTATATGAACTGTGGCATTCCGCAGGGTTTGCCACAGTCGTATTTCTTTGGGAATCTGTGTATGATTGAGGTCAAACGCTTGCTGATGAAGAAAGATAATTTCGAAGGAGATGCTTACTTCTATGTGGATGATTCGGTAATATACATCCAGACAAAGTTGGACGATGCGTTGTTCAAAAAGAAAATCGAAAACCTCAATAATGACCTGGAACAATGGTGTGAAGATAAAGAAGACCAGCCCAGCACAATTGACAAGGTTGTTGCAGAAGAGCACTTGTCGTTTCAGAAAAAGCTGAAATACAAGATTAAGTTCCACGAGGAAGGTAAGAGTGTTTTTACGCATATTGACGATGCTGACAACCAGTATGGTCCTATAGCCAACATCAAGAGGGAGACCTCAATGCATTCCAAGTTGGCATACAATCTGGATGAGGTGGACGACCATGTGTCGCTGAAAAAGTTGCAGGCTTTGGACAAAGTCATCTCTAAAGAGATTAAAGAACTCAATGATAAGAAGAAAAGCACTGAAGGGAACGGGAAAGGCGGTGATGCAATAGATTCCAGACTTAAAATGCTACGCAGATTCAAGAAGTTTTTCCTGTACCGTAACCGACTGCTGAAAATCCGAGAAGAAGGTGGCCCAAATAAAGAAATGCTGGAGGACTTCAAAAGTCGATTCTTGGAGAAAGCAATAAATGCGGAAGAATTCTTTGAGCAGTTCGACGAGGATATTTTCCAGTCTGAATATCGCTTGCTTATCCAGAAGTCGCCAAAGAAGGAGGCAGCACTGATTGTAAAGGATATTGAGGGTTTTGAGAAGAAAATGCTGGAATCTTGTGGTGTGAACACAGATGGACGTTTGTCGTTTTTGTTTTTCACAAAGGATGTAAGGGCTGCTTTCAAGATGAAATCCATGGTACAGGATACTTATGCCTCTTTGATTCGCTGGTCAAAGGAGAACTTCAGCGGCTTGAAAAGCATGGATCCCGATAAGCAGATGAAGAAATTCAGGATTTTCCTGGAACCTGTACAGGAGGAAAAGGAACCGAACTTGCATAGCATCTTTGGTATGCAAAAGGGAGGCTTCGAGGGTAAGACGTTCACACTGTTTGTAATGAAAGCATCAGCGGAATACCAGCGGAAGATTCTGAATGTATATTTCTCTGAAATAATGGATGTCGTTCCTTCGGACGCACTCGCCTTTACGAAGATGAATGCCAGGAGACTTAGGTATTCTGAGCTGCGCATTCTTGCTTATCTGAGAAACCAGAGCTTTGATTTGGAAGATTTTGAAGAGTTTATTGAGCATATCGGGGAAAAGGATATTTCCAATCAGATGGGAATTGACATGGGTGTTTTGGAAGTGCTCAATATCTTCATCAGAAACGTGAGAAAGCCCGAGTGGGTGGATTCGCTGATAGTCACCCACAGACTCACGAAGGGGTTGTGGTATAACGGTTCTAAATTCCTTAATTCATATACTCTGCACAACGAGGAACATGCGGTTACGTTAATCACCAAATCATTGGAATTGACAAACCGCATCGACTACTTCGTGTTGAAAGATATAGACTTCTACATACTTTTCCTGGCTTGCTATCTGCATGACATCAGCATGGTGATTCATCCGGATATGGGTAGGTTGAGTTCTGAGAACGGAAAGAATCTTATCTTGATTTCTGACCTAATGAGCAAGATGCAGGATGAAGTCAAGAGGTTTGAAGAGATAGACTTTAACGACAAGAAGAACTCAAGATATAAGAACGCAGGAAAGTTCCTGGTTGATGTATTCAGTCAAGTGTATGGTTACTTTGAGGCATTAGTCAGGGACAATCATGCAAAGGACAGCGCAAAGTTTATCCGAGATCGTTCCAATTCGTTGTTGAGCTATTTGGAACCGACACTATTGTCATTTGTGGCTAAGGTGTCGGAGAGTCACGGCTATGATGTACTAGATGTCTATGGACTGAAGTCAAGGGCCAAGGATGACACCATTAGTCTGAAGTACCTGATGATTCTAATCAGAATGGCAGACTTGTTGGATGTGGCAAATGACCGCGTGAACTACCACCTTTTAAGGCAAAATCTAAAGAATTTGTCACTCACGTCGAAGTTCCATTGGATTTCACATCTGGTGACAGACAAGATAGAACTGGATACGGACTACATCACGGATGAGAAAGTAGGGATGGGCGACAAACCGATAACGGAAATTATCAACTTGAAACTCTATCTGAACTTCAAACAACTTACAGTTGCCAGAAAGAATATGCGGTGTCAGGGCTGTCAGATGGAAAAGGATACCGACAGCTTGACAATAAGAATCAAAGGCGGGAATGACCGTACTCTCGTATGTACAGAGAGCCAGTGTATGGTGCTGTGCTGCTGGATGATGAAGAAGCACGACTGGTTAGTAAAAGAGTTGAGTGCGCTGAATGACTATTTGTTCTCTGTGAACAACTCCCTGTTAAAGACTGAAATCAACTTCATCATCTGTTACCGAGACGAGATGCGGCTTGATGCGGATATGTTTGACAGCGTGCAGGAGTATTTGGATGCATAAAATGAGGAGGACGACAAGGGAACGGGTACCTGTTTCACGAATAATAGGAGTCAGCAATAATCAATAGTTGAGAATGCCAAGGCGAACGAGACAAACATCAGGACCTGACGATGGCTGATGTTTGAAGGCTGATGGAAGATATATAAGCTAAGGAGTAAGATGAAACTCATAGACAAACAACTGATAGATGAAGTAAGTAGGCAGGCAAAACAGTCTGATAGGTTGAGGATGAACCACAACTTTCATCAGAGCCTTGATGATAAGTGCCATCGATTCCTGAATGCGGTGGAGCCAGGAACTAAGGTAGAGATACATCGCCATCCGACGAAAGATGAGTCGTTTGTGCTACTTCGTGGTAGAGTTCGGGTGAATACCTACAATGATGATGGTACAGTGATAGAAAGTATTATTCTCTGCCCAGAGGATGGACTCTTTGGGGTGGATATACCCAAGAATATATGGCATAATGTGGAATGCTTGGAGCCTGGGAGTGCCTTCTTTGAATGTAAAGAGGGCCCGTTTGTGCCACATAAGGTGGAAGGGGTGATGCGCCTTCAACGATGACGTCACACAGATAGCGTGGATTGCACAGAAATAGAGAGATTGAGTAGACATGAACATATTTGAGATACAACAGTCCAAGCAGGACAAGGAATTTGTGATGAAAAACGGCTCTTTGGAGTTCGAGGTGTTTGCAGATATTTTAAAGACTGCTGATGATTGTCCTTATATCGGTTCTTTATTCAAATTGAGTAAAGTAGCTGTTAACTATATGGATTATCGGTTCGTGAGGAAGCTTCACTTCTTCTTGGTTGAGTCGGAGAACATTGAGCCGGAGAGAAAGGGAAAGTTTCTGAATAGTCTTGATGAGAAGGATTATAAACGTATCAATGCTATGATGACTCATCTGCTATATTCGGCTGAGGAGGACGGAAAGGCTACTCTGATGGGAAAGATATACAGGAGCAGACTTTTGGGAGAAATAGATGATGAGATGATGCTTAGACTGTGCTCTGTAGTGAATAGGGCTTTTCTGGCAGATTTGGAGCATTTGGAGGAATACGTTAAGCCAAATCCTGAAGATAACTATATCACAAGTAATCTCTACTCGTTTGGACTACTGCGGTTAAAGGGGCCTGAGGTCGTTGAAAGGACCCTTAATGTTGGTGGCCAATACGAGGTCAATGAGGTTGGAAGACTGCTGATGAGGATAATGAGGGAGTGAGTATTAAAGAAATATAATATGCAGATATTTGATTTTGGACTGTATTCGCTGAATGATATTAAGCATTTGGATGTGTCATGCAGTAATGACACTGTTGATATGAATCAGACTGAACTGGTACAGGATTTTAAGAGAGTACTGGCCGGTCACCCTATGTTGGCGGAAGGGTCGATAATGATTGGGATAGTAGATCCTGATACAGAAAAGGAACTACAGGCTCTCATTGTTAAGTATAAGGATGTGGATATACCACAACTGAAAGCTCTGCCTTCATATTTTGCTAAGACAATAGGTGTTGGCAGGTATTATGCAGTAACACTTAATCGTAGTCTTGATATCAATGAAACGCTGGCACTTTGTAACCAGATACATTCTATTGAATCCGGAGTATCGCTTGAAGAGTTGATGCAGAGAGACCATGATTTGCTAGGAGAGGTTATTACCCATTATAATATACATGCCAACGATGGAAGCCACAGGATACAGATTGGCCCCAAGGAAAGGGCAGACAGAGTTTGCAGATATTGTAACAAGAAAGTTGGTGAAGTAACTTTCAACAAGGTGGCTCACACAATTTCTGAGGGTTTTGGAAACAAGCATATTATCACTAATGATGAGTGTGATGAATGTAATGAGTACTTCGGTAAGTATGTTGAACCTGACCTAATAGAATATCTCGATCCATTCAGAGTATTCTTTGGTGTGCAGGGCAAGAAGGGTGTAATACATCATAAATATGGAGAGAACTACGAGATAATCAGGGAGGATGATGGAACATTAAAGATAAATATCACTCTGACGGATGAAGAAATAGCAGCAGGTAAAGCTGAAAATCTGAAGGACGTGCAACTAAAAGGACATCAGCCACTTTTGCCACAAAATGTTTATAAGAGTTTGGTTAAATATGCTCTTGGGATATTACCTCCAGAAACGATGGCAGCATTTCAAAACACATTGCAATGGTTGAGGTTTGAGAAGAAAGTGGACAGGCTCCCAATTATGAGACTGGAATTAGGTGCCCACTATAAGGAACGACCTGCTGTGGTGACAATGATCAGGAAGGATGATGACGAAAGTCTTCCTTATGCCGTTGCAGAATTACAGATAATGAACTTCACATTCCTATATATTATACCAATGTGTGACGAAAGGGACGAGAAGTTTCTTGGCGAAGGTTATTGGGATAGGTTTTTAGACTGCTTCAAGATGTACAGAAAACGCTATTGGGAGAAAAAAGATTTTTCTTCAATTATTCCGATACAGCTTAAAGCACATCTTAGGTTTACCCAAAAAGGGGAGCAGAACAAGTAAAAGATTTGGTACCAATTATGGAATGGTTAGTAACATTAGCTCAATCGGCCATACAGAATGGCCCACATTTGGCACTGATAGTGTCGGCATATAAAGGCCTGAAGCATATATTAGCTCCGTTTAAACCGCTTTATGATGCGTGGGCGGACGAGCAAGTGAAAGACTATACAACGAAAAGAGAGAATGAAAGGTTGAAGAATAATAAACTGGAACTGCTGAAATTTGCTGCAGAACTGGCAAAGAATGAGGAAGGGAAGTATCCCGAGAGCGTATCAGCTCACTGCCGGAACTTGATGAAAATCGCAGAATTTACAACGGAATTCATCAACGATGAAGAAAAGCTTGAGAGATGGAAAGACGATGATGAGTGGGTGGAACGCTATTTTCAGGAGGCTCAGTTTGTAACAGATGAAAATCTGCAGAAGCTATGGGCCAGGCTGATGAAAGAAAAACTATACAGACCTTCGACTGTTAACAAGCGCGTGGTCTATATGGTAAGAGATATGGATTGGGATGATTTGCAGTTTGTGAGCAGAACAATGAAATATTTCGTCGAGGATTCGATCCCACGTGATTTGCTGATGGAAGTTGGCACTATGAGTTCGGATATCGTACAATTGGCTGAGTTGGGGCTTGTTTTGCCTATGGAAGTGGGAAGGGAGCAGACAATCAATGATGTCAAGATCGGTGAGAGTATGGAGATACCTTTGAAAGGCTATGCTCTGAAGTTGAAGAAAATAAGAGATGCGGAAAATAACAAGTTCTGTTTCTCAGGATACTCGCTGACACAGGAAGGAAAGGTGGTTTTCAACTTGATTCAAGACCAATTGACTGAAGAGGAAGCACAGAAATATTTGGAATTCTTTACAAAGACTTATAAAGATCAATATGAAGTGACATTGGAGAATAAATAAAAGATAAAGATTATGAACATGAAACTTAGGAATATTCCTTTCTCTCCGTTTGATGTGATTGAATAAATATTACGAGAAGAATTGAGTTGAAGTTAACGCTTATGATACTAAAATACATATTTGACCGTGTGGTCGCTCTAATAGGATTACTGTTCCTATGGCCAGTTCTTGTTATTGTAGCTATTCTGGTTAAGGCAAAGATGCCGGGAGGACCTGCGTTCTTTGTGCAGAAAAGAGTGGGGTTTAACGGGAAACTGTTTAAGTGTCATAAGTTCCGCACAATGACCATGAAGCATAGTGGTAGCACAGTATCTGTGGCCGGTGATAGCCGTATAACTACGCTAGGTGCAAAGCTGCGTCACTATAAACTTGATGAACTGCCGGGGCTGTGGGATGTGCTGATTGGCAATATGAGCTTCGTCGGCCCAAGACCTGATGTGCCTGGGTATGCAGACGCGCTTATAGGTGAGGATAGAGAGGTCTTAAATCTACGTCCAGGTATCACAGGACCTGCAACGCTGAAATATCGCCTTGAAGATGAGATGATAGCGGACTATGTGGCTAAGAAGCAGTCAGAGGGTGATACTCGACCTATGCAGGAGATTGCTGTGGAGTATAACGATAAAGTGATCTATCCTGATAAAGTAAGAATTAATAGGTACTACTTGCATCATTATTCTTTCATCAAGGACATTCAGATGATTCTATGCACAGTGTTAGGAAAGAAGATGGAGTATGCTGGGGAAGTGATTTGATGTTTGATGTAAGAAGGCTGATGTAAGAAAAATGCAAGGTGAATTTAAGCAATATATCATCTCGTTATATAAGGATATACCGCAGGAGGTCTATGAGGGTCTCCTGTCTATATTTTGTATAGGACTGGTGGTGTTCATTGCATGGAAAGGGTTCAAAACAGGACTCCGCTATTCCGCAACGCTCTTGCTGATAGAATATATCTTCTTCCTCTTCTGCTCAACCGTCATCTTCAGAGCTACAGGAGCAACAAGGCAATATGACTTCCATCTCTTCTGGAGCTACGACAGGCCAGACCTGTTGGTAGAGAATATAATGAATGTCGTGGTGTTCATCCCCGTTGGAATGATACTTGGTTTACTGTTAAAGGTTAAGGGTTCATGGTTAGTTGCACTCTTGATAGGCTGTAATATCTCAATCACGAAAGAGGCACTACAGTTCTGGTTTATGAAAGACTTCTCTGAGGTTGATGACGTGATGCATAATACGGTGGGGTGCCTAATTGGTTTCTTGATAGTTAGTGGATTTCACCACATTACTGCAGCAGTTAATCATTTACAAAGGGCTTCTAGATGATTTTGGTTACTGTGCTAGGGAAGAAGATGAAGTATGTAAATGAAATTGTAAAAGTACAAAAAAATTCATAAGAATATGTGGTCAGACAATATAGCAGAAAAAGACTATCTCGGTTTTGATGTCCATGCAAATCTGATAAAGGGGCTGATTGACGAACCAGAGATGCTTCCTATCACCATAGGAGTATTTGGAGATTGGGGGAGCGGCAAATCGAGCATCATGGAATCGTTGAAGAAAGCCTATGACGCAGAAGGGGACAAGACTACGATGTGTCTCCAGTTCAATGGATGGGTATTTGAGGGGTATGATGATGCAAAGGCAGCGTTAATCGAGGCTATCTTGAAGAATTTCGAAGATAACAAGTCGCTGCCTCAAAAGGCAAAAGACAAGTTAGCCACTCTTGCCAAGTCGGTAAACTGGATGCGCGCTATCGGCTTCTGTGTGAAGAGTGTAGCGATACCTTTGGTAACCGCTTCTTTGACTGGAGGATTAAGTCTTGGGCCGCAAATATTTGAATGGATTAAGGGCCTTTCTGAGAACCCTGCCAAAATTGCAGAAGCGGTGAGGGACTTAGACTATGATAAGTTCAAAGAGAAATACTTCAAAGAAGGCTCCCAACCCAGTATTGAAGAGCAATATCAAGTGGTACGTAAGTTCAGAGATGACTTCAAGGAACTTCTTGATGAAGCAGGTATAAGTAAACTGATAGTGTTGATCGATGATTTGGACAGATGTCTGCCGGACAGGATTATAGACAATCTTGAAGCCATAAAACTATTTCTGAATGTGGATAACAGTGCCTTTGTGATTGGGGCAGATCCGAGAATCGTGAGGGATGCCATACGTCATCGTTATAAGGACTTGATAGCACGAGATGATGCGGAGGAAAATAAGCGTGTGGTGGTAGATTATCTGGAAAAACTGATACAAGTGCCTTATACATTGCCTAAGTTGTCGGATTCTGAAGTTGAGACTTATATTACATTGTTGTTCTGCGAGGAAGAGTTTGGGAAAAAAGGCATGGGGGAAGTTATTACCGCATTTAAAGAGTTCCGCAAGAAAGACCGATACAGTGTTTTTGGAATAGAAGAAGTGAAACAAACTATTTCAGACGAAGACGTTAAAAAGAGACTGGAAGAAAAAGTTTCTCTTATATCTAAACTGTCACCATTGATTGCTGGCAATCTGGATGGCAACCCCAGACAAATAAAACGGTTTCTTAATACATTTGTCCTGCGCACTAAGTTAGCAGATGTGGCTAAACTGGCGGACTTTAAGGTAGACGTGCTTGCCAAGTTGATGATACTTGAATATGCTGAGCCCAATAGGTTTGCCGAGTTATATAAGTGGCAGTCGCAGAATAAGGGATATTCTCCACAGTTAAAGGAACTGGAGATGAGGCAAGATAACGGTGGACATATTATAGCGGAAAAGTATAAGGACTGGAAGCAGGCAAAGATGGTGACTTGGCTTGAATCTGAACCGAGCCTGGCCAACATAGACCTTAGGGATTACTATTGGATTTCGCGTGATAGGCTAGAATCTATGTCAAATGCTATGACACCGACAATCGTTAAGACCATCATTACTTCGCTTATGGTTAAGGGACAGGCAGAGAACCTTATACGCAATAAGATAAAGGGCGATGTGCAGGGGTTGCAAGAGAGTCTTCAACATGAATTGTACAGCGAACTGTCGAAGCGTGCCGTTGCTAATAACGCAGAAAGAAAGCAGGTGTTTAACCTATTTGAACTTATGATAGGTGAAGGTTGTTCGTGTGGTGGTGAGTTCAGAGCCATGTGTAAGGCTGTGAACATAAAAAGTAAACCAGCGCTGAAGGAAATCGTAAACAGAATAGCAGAGAATCACTCTGAATATCAGGACTTGAAGAATTGATTAGCAATGGGTACGTCGAAATCATACGGGGGAATGAAAGGAACTCCGACCTGGAGTACTCTGAGCAGCACCATTACCAAGGCTGTTAATGGCGGTCATCCTACCAAACAGTCTCTTGGTAACGTGATGTCGCACACTGTGGCTCATCTTGGAGGGTCGCATGGTGCATCGTCTGGCAGTTCAAATACTGGAGGGCGTGCCGGAGTAAGGGCAGCACAGCGATTCGGTTCATTTATCGGAAGTGCTCAGAGTAGCGGATTCGGTAGCGCCTTGGGGCAATTGGCCGAAGGGGTGGAGGTAAAGGATGCTGACGAAGCTATTAACCTTATCCTAGAGCATTGTGCTGAGAATGCAGGAACACTCGATGAAATAGCAGCCAAAGCAGCTATGCGAGAACTACTTGAAGAGATTGGAGCGGAAGCTGAAACCGTAGAAGAACTGGGTGATGTGTTTGATGCTGCCATCAAGGAGTTTGGAGTTGAAGAGATTCTGGTAAAGTATTTCGGAAACTATCTATACCAGCATTTGTGTACCGATTTCTATGAAAAGCTAATAAAAGAAAAAGGCATCAGGGAAACAGACATTTTCTACAAAGACCTGAAAGACTATATAGTGGAGAAGACCAAGACCATCTCCAAGCATAGGGATTTGAGTAAAGTGGACTGGAATTCCGAATACGGAAAGGAACTGATGCAAGACATCTTTCGTGATACATTAAAGGCATTTGAGGACTATGAAGGTTGAAGTATCTTTGTCACACCCTCAGACTCCATACGGGTTTTCTTCTATCGTCTTAAACTATGGGGATGAGCCTAGGACATCGGTGGCCATGAACATCGACTATAGGAACCTGTATGAGTTTACTAAAGTACAATCAGGAACGGCTTTTGATCTGTTTGTCATTTCCTGCATTGTATATGGTATAGATATTCTGTTGCCACGAGAGAATATTGGCTTTGATGGGTGGAGTAGAGAGATAGAAATCTCTTTTCCTGTAGAGAAACCTGATTGTTTTTTTGCTGCTAAAAATGAATTAGAGGAAACATTGAAGTTTCTTACAGGTGATTTGTGGCATGTGTCTTTTGAGCATCGTTCTATAAACAGAATGTACAAACTAGGGAAACGCCAAAAAGTGTATAAGGACAGCTTTCGTGATAAGCATAAGGCGGTGAATCTGTTTTCTGGTGGAATGGACTCTTTGATAGGTGCAATCAATCAGTTGGCAATGTCATCAGACTATGTATGTCTAGTGTCACATACAGACTCGATGTTCAAGGGCGCAAAAACGGATCAAGAGGAAATTTTGCGTGAATTGCAGAAGAAATATCAACATTATCATTATCTGCCCACAAGGGTTGATATGAGTAAGCATGCTATAAATGGTGATTCATACGAGAAAGAGACCACCCTTCGATCAAGGTCCTTTTTGTTCCTAAGTATGGCAATATTGGTAGCAGATTCTATCGACTCAACGATGCCGGTTCATATTCCAGAGAATGGAACCATTTCGCTGAACTACCCTCTGACACCATCAAGGCGCAGTAGTTGTAGCACTCGAACTACCCATCCGCATTTCCTTGAACTAATGGAGCGATTCCTTCACTCTGTCGCGTTGAACCATCATATCATCAATGACTATCAATTATGTACCAAGGGTGAGATGGTTGAGAAATGTAAGGATATAGACATGTTGAAAGCTACCTATCTACATTCTTGTTCTTGTGGAAAACGAGGAACAAGAAAAGACATACGTGACGATGCACATGCTTCACATTGTGGGGTTTGTATGCCATGCATATACAGGAGGGCTGCACTGCATAAAATTGGTGTATCGGAAAAAGTAGGAACTGACATTTTCAACTCGCAGAAACGGAGCATGATGGATATTCCCGACATGCCAGCTCTTGTAAGTTTCATCAGAAGAAATATAGACAAGAAAGAAATTGGACGAGGCTTGTTAGAAAATGGACATTTGCGACTTGACCTGTTGAATGAATATGCCGATGTGGTAAAGAGGACCCGAGTTGAAATAAAACAGTGGGTAAAAGATGAAGCATCGGAAGAAACAAAAAGATTGTTTGGCGTATGATGATTGATACACATTGTCACTTTGACATGATGCCTAATCCTGAGCGGTATATCAGAGAGAGGGAGGATGCAGGTGACATCGTGATAGGTATGACTAATTTGCCGAGTCACTTTCAGATGGGTATAGACCATGTGAATATGTTCCGGCATATCAGACTATCTTTGGGGATGCATCCTTTGTTGGCGGAGGAAGGGCAAAAGGAAATGTCTTTGTTCCGACGTTATATTGATGAAACATCCTATATTGGGGAGATTGGACTGGATTTTTCACGAGAAGGATATAGTACCAAAGAGATGCAAATCGATATTCTGCATGATGTCTTATCCTTGTTGCGAGGGAAGAAGAAAATAATAAGTGTTCATTCACGCAGGGCTGAGAAAGAATTATTAGAGTTGCTGACAGAGTATGACATCAAGAATGTAATCTTTCATTGGTATAACGGCTCTGTGGGATTGATTGATAAAATACTGGAGAGAGGGTATTATTTCTCGGTGAATGAGGCTATGTGCTTGTCAAAAAATGGTCAGGCGATATTAAAGAAATTGCCAAAAGAGAGGATTTTGACAGAAACGGATGCACCATATAATGAAAGGACTGACATCCGAAAGGTGTTACGGTATTTGGGAATGTCAGAAGAGGATGTGTATCACAATTTGATGAGTTTGCTGAGTAATTTGAAGAAAACATATTAGTAAATAGTATATTCTCGAATAGTTGTGATTATGATAAGACAGAACGTTATTTTAGAATATTGGATAACCTGTCAGTTTTAGAGTTGAAAGTTCTTGCTGTATTGAATGACCCCGCTGAATATAACAGAAATCATAATATGATATTTAAAGACCCGGTCAGTAATTACTATCAACCAGGCTGGGGCACATACAGAGCGGGTGGTGTTCTGACGCAATTGTTGGATATTAAAATAGATGATGCTACAGAGGCCGTCATGGTCTTGTTTGCTAACGGATTGATTGTTGATAATTTGCTGGAACGGAGAATGGAGGGGAATATGAATCCCGTCCATGTGTTAAACAATATGCTGACAAAAAAAGGACGGGATTTCCTCATTTTTTTAAAAGAGAAATAGAAATGTGAGACGGAGGACCTGACCCTCGCTCTTTGAAAATACTACCCTATGACAACAGGTCTTTGCAAGGTAAACTAATTATTATTTTGTTTTGAAAATGGAAAGTTTGAGATTCGTTAATTATAAAGCGTTTGATGAAGGTAAGATGGAGTTGCGCCCTCTAACATTGCTTTTAGGTGCAAACAGTTCAGGGAAGAGCAGTCTATTGCATCTCTTGCTCATGTTAGAGCAAACGATAAACAATCAGGATACTTATACAGCCGCAGTTAAAGCTAATGGGCATAGTGTTAGTATGGGAGAGGATGAAAATCTCTTGAAAGACAGAAAACACAATTTACAAATGCAACTTGAGTTTGGTATTGAGCCTATAGAATACATCAATAGTATAAAAAAGTTGCTAAATGAAAAGGAATTTGAATTCATTTCTAATTATCTGATGTTCCTGAGATACCACGATCCTCAAAAATTTAAGGATACAATACCTCATGTGGGGTCTGAATTATTGGAAAAAAAATCTATTATAAGATCTCCATTCTTAGATTCTGTGAAGGGACTGCACAATTATAAAGAAATTGAGGCTAATGAAATCCTGTTTAATATATTTGCACATAGTAGATTTGTACCTAAGGCTAACTCCAGAGAGTTTTGGTTTGGTGGGGATGTGGCAATTTCTGATGAATACAGGATGTCGTTGAATCGCTGTCTGAAAGCTTTTGAAAATGCATTCGATCCATACCCAGATAAGGCTTCTATAAAATATGTCTTGTCTTTTAATGAAAATTCGAGGAAGTTAGTTGTGTCTGAGTGTCATGTTCTAGTAGGAGATATTGCTGCCATCCAGATTCTTACGCATGGAAGAACCAGTCATGTGAGCAGTGATGTAATTGATGAAAAAGATATAGAGGTTTTGATGCGTGGCTTAAATTATTATTACGAATTTGACAGTTTGTCAATAAAGTCAAAAACAGAATCTGGCAGTCCTTTTAATGACATTGTCCTTATATTGGTGGAACAGGCATTTAAACAGGTTCAAAGCTTTTTCTCACAAAAGAATCTTAGTTATGTCGGACCCTTGAGAGCCAACCCACAGCGTTATTATTTCTTGGACGATTCGAATACAAGTTCTTCTTTAGATCATAGAAGAGGGGCCAGCTTGGCTGAAGTATTGAAAAAGAATAAACCTATCAGGGAAAAGATAAACAAGTGGATGTCTAGATTTGAATTGAATGTGGATGTTAAAGAATTCAAGGATATAATACATAATATAAAGGTGACACAAAACGGATTAATGCTTGATATCCCTGATGTGGGGTTTGGGATATCACAGGTGTTGCCAATCCTTGTGGAAGGATTGATGGCACCATCAAAAGCTACAATTATTATGGAACAACCTGAAATACATTTGCATCCAAAGATGCAGGCGGAATTGGCAGATTTGTTTATCGATATCTTGAATCTGCAGACAAAGAATAAAAATAGAATTAGCAAGCATCTGATAATCGAGACTCATAGTGAATATATTATAAAACGGATAAGAAGAAGAATGGCTGAAGGTTTGATAAGTCCAAAACATGTGGCTATCTATTTTGTCAAGCCAAGAAATAGAGAGAATCCTGATTCGGCAAAATTAGAGATGGCTCATATCAGTAGGGACGGAAGTGTAGAGTGGCCAGAAGAGTTTTACCTGACCGGGATGGAGGACGAACTGGCTTTCTTCAAGGCTAAAATAAAGAAATCATGAACAGATATACTATTGCTCCAGATTTTGTTGAAATGGCTGCAGAGAACAATTTCTATTTGCTTAATGTGCTAATCGTTTTTGCTCAGGATAACAAGTTTAAGTTGTGTATGGATAATAAAAATCTGGCATATAAATGTTATGAATGTCTTGTGAGGAGGTATGATAGCATACGGTTTTGGATGTCGTTGCTTAATAATTCTTCAAGGAATGTCGAAAAAATTGAGTTGAAATCTGGCGGATACTCTGATTCACAGGATTTGTTTTTGGCTATAGCTGATGCTGTTGTTCCAAACAAAAGATTAATAACTAGTGATAAATCCCTTTTTAATGGGAAACAGGATTTTATTAGTAATCATGGGGTGAATATCATTGATGGGGACGAGGCAAAGGACTATTTGCAGAGTGTATATATAAATATAACAATGGGGGATAATTCTCCAATTGTTAATGGTAATAATAATAAAATAGAATAATGATGATTCAAGAAACAAAAGGGAAGAACTCTCCAATAATCAATGGAGACAATAACCATGTGAATGCAGGAGATGAGGCTAAGCAAAAAGTAACGATTAAAACGGTCGCAAAATATACACTGATGGGTCTTATTATAGCAGTTGCTACATCATTTATTGCTTCATGCATTTACGGTTTATTGTGTGGAAATTGAATCATAAAGACACTCACATTCGAAAATGAAAATAAATAGCGATTTGTTTTGCATTTTACTCATTTAATCGTAACTTTGTAGCGCGAATTGCTAATATAATAATAAATAAGATGAAGTATATAGAAAGTGAAAGACTTGTAAGTGCAGTTACATACGTATGTCTGCTTGCTGTGTTTACATATACACCTTTGCTTATAGCATTTGTAACGGCGGGGGTAAAATTTCTTCCTGTCTATAATGCCTCTCAGGGTTCTTTTATTGCATTGTTTGTGAATGTGGGGCTTTTGCTGATGTTGTTTGTTGATTATATTGCAGGTAAACGTTTGATTCATAAAAAGCATCTGATTGGCACATTTATTGCAATATGTGGATTGATCGGTGTAAGTGCTCTTGCAACGAATGCTGGATCTGAAAATCCAATAGTACTGATTTGGATACTGGGGTGGCCTTACTTTGGAGTGGCGTTACACATTGTATTCTTGATATATCTGATGTATGTGAAATATGTTTCATACCCTTCACAAATAGTAGTGAGAACATTGCAAGAAAGTTATAATTAGGAGGAATAAGAATGGAGATCGTATATTTTGTATTGATAATGTCGGTATTGCTTGTCGCTTATTACGTTAGCAATAATAGGCTGAAGAGGTTGGAGTATGTTAGGTGTGTTGAAGCTGGTCCAACGGCAAAGGTTTCAGCCAGTGATTTGCGTCGCCTTTCGTTTGAGGATAACTATCTGAACTTGAAAGATTCTGCCGGGAACAATATAAGCAGAGATGGTATGATTCGAGTAGTTGTAAACGGAGATTGTATGCATTGCCGTCGTATTGTTAATGGTACTCAGTTACTTGTTAAACCAATTGATAAAAGCATATCTTTGAAGGAACAAGTCAAGACGGGGGCTATTCTAATGATACATATTCCTGATACTGATGTGTATAAAATCAGAGAGTTGGATCGTATGGATGATAAATCCGTATATACATTCTACTATAATCCCGATGGTACAAAACATTTTTCGTCACGTCCGCATTCTTTGAATACAGTCGTTGGTGTTGTTAGATATCGGATATAAGAACCTCAGCAAGCATCACTGCTGGCAGAAGGTGTAGACTAAGGTCAGACAAAAATGCCAGGGGACAGGTCAGTGAAGTGAACCCAGAAAGTTGGACACAACTAAAAGGTTCAAAATGAAACGACATCGTAGTTTAGAAGAAAAGTTAGCAGTGATTAAACTGGTAGAGCAAGGTCAGTCAGCTCGTTCTGTATCTGAC
>Ga0326511_10000352_pt1 | contig 39833 bp, 42 predicted proteins | sample 0_2496_0518_D_FD_203701 | JGI IMG/M metagenome (GOLD analysis project Ga0326511, IMG submission 203701) | Bovine rumen microbial communities from UC Davis, California, United States - 0_2496_0518 | ecosystem: Host-associated > Mammals > Digestive system > Stomach > Rumen | place: USA...
GTGTACGGCTCTGCGGATCTTCGTCGTCTGATCCTTGCCCTCGCTGAGATCGGCGGAGAGGTTGAGTGTGCCGGACTCCTCGCGGCCTGGATGTCCCTGCGCCGCTCTGAGATCTTCGGTCTTCGCTGGTCTGACATCCGCTCTGATTCCATCCTGATCGAGAAGGCCCGTGTCTATGACAAGCATCACAAGCTCGTCGAGAAGGAGACTAAGAACGATACCAGCGAGCGTCTTATTCCCTGCGACCGGTACATCCTGGACAAAATAAATGCGCTCCCCCATGAAGGAGAGCGCGTCTTCCGGATGTCTACATCCGGGATCTGGAAAGGAATCACGGAAGCCTGCAAGCGTGCCGGCATTAAGCATGGATACCTGCACGGGCTGCGCCACACGAACGCATCCATTATGGAGCTTGTCGGTGTTCCTCCCGTCTATGCCAATAAGCGTGGGGGCTGGGCGTCCGATCACATCCGGGTAAAGACTTACACTGACGCGATCCCGGAAGGCGATCAGGCAGCCGCTCAGATGGTCGATGATTATTTCCGCAGCCTGTTTATCTATGGTCCGCCGAAGCCTCCCGTCTGATTCTTCTACTACAAATTTACTAACGGATTTTAAGTATACCAGTAATTACTGGTGTGTTGCGATCACCCGGCGGGGTTCGAGTCCCCGCTGGAGCACCATTCAGAGAAGTCGCTGATTCCTTGCGAATCGGCGACTTCCCCTTATTTTGCTGGTGGTTTGGCGCTTCGTGCAGTTCCTCTTTTGTTCCTCGTTTCCCCATCCCGTTAGTAATTTTCCGCATGAAATTACTAACGGATTTACTAACGAAAATGCCCGAGAGAATTATCTCCCGGGCATGTCTGTTTCTTATGCTTCTTCCAGCTCGTCAGCCGCTCCGAGCGTCAGGCTGCCGTCGGTCTCCGGCTGCTCTGCCGGCTGCGTGTCTGTTGCCGGCTCTTCCTCTCCTCCATCCTGTTTCTGTGCCAGGATCTCGTCGGCTTCCTCCTGGGTCAGCTTGCCCATCCGGACGAAGGCCAGGATCTGTGCCCTGGAATACTTCTTCCGTTTCCACATCTTCAGGATCTGCTCGAAGAATCCGCTGCGTCCTTCTGCCGGCGCTTCAAATGCCTGCCCGACGATCAGGCCGCTGCCTCCGCTGCTGCGTCTTCCGCCGCCGCGTCGTCCGCCTCCGCGTCCTCCGCCTCCGCGTCCTCCGCTTGACTTCTTCTTGGACTTGCTCTTGCTGTCCTCTTCCCCCTTGTGCCAAGGTGCACGGCTCAGGTTCTTCTCTGCGTATCCTTTGCCGTCTGCTCCGTAGATCAGCGCCAGCGCGTCCTTCTGTTCGTCGCTCAGATCCAGACTGTCGATCAGTGCGAGCACCTTGTCCATCTTGCTGTAAGCGATGGCCTTCCCGTTCTCGTCATAGTCTGCCTTCAGATCTCCAACCCGATTTGCGAAATCCAGGAACATGTGCTTGTCGATCTCTGCGCCTTCGATTCCGTTGAAGTACGCCTTGGCCTGCGTCGGTGTCACATCGTCCAGCGTCATGTCGTCCCCGATGAAGTCCCAGCGGATCAGCGAGTTCTCCGCGCTGCTCTCACTTGCGCTGTACCGATAGTCCAGCATGATCTCCTTCATCTTGTCCCGGTCATACTCGCCGCTGATGTACATGTCCTGCAGCTCTGCGCGGTTCCGCTCTCTGCCGAAGTCTTTCAGGAACTTGGTTTCCAGCACAGCGTCCTCCGCATCCTCTCTGCTCTTGCCGCCGTATTTCATGTACATGTCGACGGCTTCCTTGTATGTGATGTCACCGTAGAAGTAATAGTCGTCGATCTCGCTGTACCAGATTCCTTCATCGATCTGGGACGTCCACTTCTGAACCTGGGCCGCTGCCTTGTCCTCTGCGTATCCGCCGTACTCCACCAGCATGTTCTCGGCCTGCTGCCTGGTGATGTCCCCTGCGATATAGGCTTCATCGATCCCGTCGTACGGGATCCCGGTCTCCAGCTCGCAGGTCCACTTCTGGATCTCAGTCTCCGCCTTCCGCTCGATCATCCCGCCGTACTCCATCATCAGGCTCATGGCCTCTTCCCTGCTGATCGGTTCCGTGCCGTCGGTTCCGAGATACATCTCCTTCACTTCACTGGTGACTGCTGCCATGATGCTGCTCTGTTTGTAGCGCAGATCCTCCAGCTGGTCCTTTGCTGCCTCAAAGCCTTCCTTGTCTCCGGCCCTCATGGCCGCCAGCATATTCTCGTACTTCTCCGGGTTTGCCCAGACATACGCCTGCTGCCTGGCTTCGATCTCATCGTCCACCAGTTCCTTCTCCATCAGCAGCTTCACCGCGTCGTCCTCCGTGATGTATCCGTCCTTCAGCGCGTACTGGATCTGTTTGAGAGGTCCCGGGTTATAGGTCTGGATCTTCTTCCCCGTGATCTCCCCGACGGTGCTGTTCCACATGGCGGTCATGTCCCGCATGGCGTTGCCCAGCGGCAGGCCGGTGACCTGGCTCACGCCGCGCAGCATATTGTAGATCTTGCCCCACGTGGTCATGTTCCCGTTGTAGGTGATCTTGGTCGGCTCGTCGATCCAGCCCGCCCTCAGTGCCAGGCTCTCCCATGCGATCTGCCCGGCCCGGATGATGTTGTTCATCCACTCGGTATCCATCCGGCTGGTGTCGTTCCCGCTCAGGATGCTGAAGAAGTCCTTCACCACCGGCAGCTTGTTGTGGACCAGCAGGTCCTGCATCAGGTTCCCGCTGGTGATTCCCTTGATCTTCTCCCACGCCGTGCTGTCCGGATCCTTCACGTTGAAGCCCAGCAGCTTCTCGGCGAAGCGCTCCAGGAAGTTTGCGTACTCGTCGTCATCCCTGGCCGCGTCGATCAGGCTCTCCACAATGGCGCTCAGGGTTGCCGTCGCCAGGTACGCCGTGGCCGCCTTGCCCACCGCGGGGCCTGCCTTCTCCCAGGCTTTCTCTCTGGCCTTCTTCAGTGTCGCCTTGTCCGTGGATCCCTTTGCTTCCTTCCTCACCTCGTTCTCATATTCCGTGTACGCATCCAGCAGCATGTTATAGCTCAGTGTCGGCTCGGACATGAAGGCCGTGACCATGCCGGCATAGGCTCCCTTCTGCCGCATCACATGGCTGCGCGTCATAGTGCTGTCCATCACCTGGGTGCGGTACACCACCTCGCGGAAGCGCTCTGCAGTCTTCTGCATCAGTTCGTCCCCGGCAAATCCCTTGTCCGTCTGCTCCGCCTTGCACGCGTTCCACAGTGCGCCCCATGTCATCTTGTCTCCCAGCTCCGCGCCCTTCATGGACACTTCCTGGATCTTTCCCTTCAGGCCGTCGGTGTGCTTGATCATCTCCCGCAGGCCCGCGTTGATGTTCGTGTCGTAGAAGCCGAGGTCCTTCCAGACTGCGGTCCCGCTCCACTTCCTGGCTTCCTCCTGGCCCTGCTTATTGCTCATGCCCAGGCCCTTGACCAGGTACTTCTTGTCCAGCACCGCGCCGGCTCTCACATAGGACGTCGGCTGCAGCAGCGCCACGCGGATGTTGGCGCCCACGGCTGCCACCTTGTAGCTGGAGAGCATCCGGCTGCCGAACTCCTCGCCGCGTCCGCCTTCCTTCACGCCGTTGAGGTCCTTCATGAAGGTGGTGAAATAGGTCCGTGCCTCCTTGCCGAAGGCCCGCTCCATGCTCTTCTGCACGGACTCATACCCGTACTGGCCTTCCTCGTTCAGATCGCTTGTCTGGTTGTAGCTCACCCACTTCATCGCGTCCAGCATCGGCAGGCCCAGTCCGTTGTATTTGGCCATGTCCGCCATGTGGTTTGCCCACACGTCGAAGATGTTATCGATGACCACGCTGTTGCTGGCTCCCCGCTGCGTCGACTTGGTGAAGCTCATGTTCAGCAGCCGGTAGAGGTTGGCCGTGTCACTCTCCGGATTGCGCACCGGTCTTGTGCGGTCGTCCGTCGTAATGGGGAAGTAGTTCTCCTCGGTGAAGCTCCGGATCCCGAAGCGCTTCATGCTCACCTCGTTGCCCCAGTCTGAACCCACCGTGTTCATGTACTTCTGCAGGGCGTCGGCGATCTCACGGTCCCGCTCGGTCAGCTTGCCCGTGATCTTCGCGATGTCCTCCAGATCCAGAAGGTAGTTCTCCGCCTGGGTGATCTTGTTCTTTCCCTGCCTGTAGTCTGCGATCCGAATGCCGGCGCCGGTCAGGTGTCCCCGTGCCTGCTCGCGTTTCCACAGGCAGTACAGGCTCATGATCTGCGCCTTGGTCATGGTGACGGTCTCCGGTTTCTCGAAGCCCTCGCTCATATCCCCGCGTCTGCGAAGCTGGAACTCGTACACGGTTTCCTGAATCTCTTTGGCTTCCTGCTCGGTGTAGGTTTCATTGGCGAAGTCTACCACCTGTCTGGCGTTGAGCGCGAACTTGTCCCAGCCGTCCTGGATCCGCTCAAACATTCTCATGCCCGCCTTGCCCAGCCGTTTGAAGAAGTAGTATGGCGTGGTGTTCTGGAACCGCAGGAACTTGTTGAGGCTCTCGCCCCGCTCGCTCCGCTTCCGGTCGGTGCCCAGGCTGTCGATTTCCCGGATCCCTTCCGCTGCTTCCTCGCTGATCTTCGCTCCCCTGGCATCGCTCAGGATCTCATTGGAGTTGGTGATCGCGGAGGTCAGCACGGTCATGATCTCGTCCAGGCGCTGCAGCTCCTCGGTCCCCATCATGTTCGGGTTCCAGACTTTGCCCTTCGCCTCGGCTTCGTCCATGGCCGCCTGCACATTCTGCAGATGCTCGTCCAGTTCCTGCTGGATATCTGCCGGCAGGTCAAGGTACATCCCCGCCCACTTGTCGGTGTTGCCCTCCATGTATGCGTTCTGCTGCGTGACGATCCTCGCCACCTGCTGCATGTCCTGGACGTATTTCTTTTTCTGCTTCACGTCCATGCCGCCGCTGATGTCGAGATCCAGCAGGACCTTCCCCACCGCTTCCTTCAGGGGTTCGGGGATCGGGTTCTTCTGTCCGTTGTTCTCGGTGAGGTATTTGATCAGGCGCTTGCCGGTCTGGCTGATCTTCTTCCGGAGCTTCTGTTTTTCCTCCCGCTCCCGTGCCTGCTTCCTCTGGTTCTCCACGGCCGCCCGGACCTCATGCCGCTGCATCTTCTGCAGGTCTTCGATCTTCTGCCGGGATTCCTTCTTCACATCCCGAAGCTTCTGCTCGGCGTCGCGCATCCGCTCCTTGACTCTGCGATAGTTGCGGTCTGCCCTGGTCAGCTCCTGCCCGATATTTCCGAAAAGGACCTCGTCCGTGATCTTGTTCTGGTAATACTGTGTGGCCAGCTCGGCGTCCTGGTCGCTCGCGAAGTTGTAGTTCATGCTCGGCCGCAGCTGGTCCAGCGCGTCGATGATCCGGTTGAGCTGGTCGCTGCCGGCGGTGATGCTCTCGGGGAACAGCCCCTCTCCGTAGCTTGCCCGCAGCTGCTGGTACACATCGTCGATGTTCTGCCCCTCCTTGGCGTTGAAGATAATCTTCCCCACCAGGCGCTGCCGCATGCTGTTCCAGTCTCCGAAGTCTGCGGTCCACATCTTGTCCGGCCGGATCTTCATCTGCTTCAGATCTGCCAGGATTGCTTTCCGGGTATCTGCTTCCGGATCCACGATGGTGTAACTGTTATCCACCAGATCCTCGGCGATCTCCCGCGCCTGTCTCCGGATCTCGTTCCAGTCCAGGCCGTCGCCTCTGTCGTTGGAGACCACCATGTCTGAAAGCCGCTGAACCTTCTGCTGCAGCTCCGCCTTCTCGCCCTGGTACTCGGCCTCGTCCGCCAGCTCATTGGTGAATCGCCGCACGTCGCTGCGCTTGGCTGTCTCTTCCCCTTCGCCGGTGATACTGGCCTGCTTCCTCCAGTTCTCCGCGTATTTCTGCAGATCCCTGTTTGCTGCCTCCAGCTCCCGGATGGTTTTGTCCTTCGGATCCTCCGGCAGTTCCATCTGGCCTTCGGTCTCTTCCTCTGTCTCTTCCTCGGTTTCCTCCTGTGCTCCCAGGCGCAGGCCCTGCTCTTCTCCGGCTGCCGTCCATTCTTCCTGTCTGGCTTCCTCCCGTTCGGTCTCGCCCAGGCTAAGCTCGCCGCTGCGGTCCTCTTCCTCTATGTCGAAGGGCAGCTCCTCTTCGGTCTCTTCCTCCGGCAGCACTTCCCGCAGTTCTCTCTGCCGGTTCTCTACTTCTTCCAATCTCGCTGCCTTCTCCTGGACGTCCTGCTCTGCGACGGTGCGCCCGCTGTCCGTCCGGATGTACTTCCCGTCGACGAAGTCCAGGTTCTCGAAGAACGCGCCGAGTTCTTCCCGCTCCTCGTCCAGCTGCTCATACTCTTCCCGGATCTGATCCTCGTCCATGGAGTAAAAGATGTCCCGCTCCTCCGGATTCTCCAGCCGGTCCAGCATGTTCCTCGCCTGGCTCAGTTCCGGCTCCATCAGCTTCCCGGAATCCAGCAGCTCCCGGAGATATTCCGTCTCCTTGTCCTGGTTGTCCCACGCGGTCCATCTGTCCGCCTGGCCTTTGTCGAAGAGATCTCCCTGCTCATAGCCCGGATAGTACAGGCTCGGGTGTCTTCTGTCGTACCATTTCTTGAAGGCCTGGCTGGTGACCTTCTCGCTGTTTCCGTCCCCCGTGAACATCATCTGGTCTATCGCTCTCATGTATGGCAGCAGCCGTTCGATCAGCTGGTAGCTCTCTTGCCGCTCTTCTCCCGTCTGGTTCATCGCCCTGCGGACCAGCGTGTCCGCGATGTAGCCCGCGTCTTCCATGCTCGCGCTCTCCGGGCCGAAGCTGAAGGGGTCATAGTCCAGCATGACCTCGATGTCTTCTTCACTCAGCCAGTCCGGATCGTTCTCGTCCATCTTCCGGAAGTACTCCTGCACATCCTCCTCTACCTGCTGCGCCCTCTCGTACTTCTCCCGGAATACCGGATCCCAGTTGCTCCGCTCCATCTCCCCGCCGGTGATGTCGTCGAAGGTAACCTGGTCCTCGTCCACTGAAAACTTCTGCTTGCTCACGTCTCCGGTGAACTGTCCCTCAACCGCATCGATCCATGCGACCTGCTCAACCGGCACCGTCATGCTCCGGACGTTCTGCCCGTAGTTCTGTGCCTCCATCTTTGACGGTGTGACGAATGTCCCCGGACGGATTGCGTTGCTGCTGTAGATCGTGATCTCCCCGGACTCTTCCGCCCGCTGTGCCATCTCCCATGTGTAGTCCGGTGCGATGTCTGTCTCCTCGTAGTCGCTGTCGTGGATTGCTTCATAGAATGTCCGGATGTCCTCGACACTTCGGATCCACGTGTGCTGATCGTCCTGTGCTGCATTGTTCTCTTGGATTATCCGAAGCTGCCGCTCCTTCAGATCGTCGAAGCTGACCTGGTCCTCGTCCACGGAAAACTTCTGCTTGCTTTCCCGGTTTCGATCTGATATACTCTCGTCTTGAAGACGGGCGATTTCTTCCTGCGAAACGGTTGAGTGGTTGGAGTGAAGAAACTGGCCCGTCTTCTCTTTATCGAAAACGTATGCTTTCTTTCCACTTCCCACCTGGTTCCTCAGCCATTCAGCCGGATGGTCCAACCCGTACATGCTGCGGATCTCATTAACTGTTCTGTTGTCCATCGTGACTCCGGATTCAATCGCCACGGCCAGAGGCTTCCCGTCTGCGTCAATGTCGTCTACCAGGATCCCATACCGGTTTCCGTCATAGAATGCCAGCACCGGATGTGCGAGATTGTCCCGCAGGTTTCTCAGTACCCTTCTCGGAATCTCGTGCTTTTCTTTTCTTGCTTTCCGATAGATAGATTGTGGCAGTGCAAGCGGATCCGCGCTGAGTCCAATGTTCTTCAACTCACCCGGCGTAGTCCCTAAGTAGAAAGAGTCGCTGCTTTTCAGTGTCCCCTTATTGTACTCCCGCAGCTGCTGGTCCAGAGTCATGCCGGAAGTGCGTTTGATACTGTAGCTTGCCCCGCTCCCTTCTGCGAAGACGGTCTTCTCGTCTCCCAGGTTGGGGGCTTTTCTGTTTCTCCCTTCTCTGCTCAGGCCCTGTCTGTTCTGTACGTCCCTGGCCTCGATCTCTCCTGCGGTGTTATAGTACAGGTCATCGGCCGTGCGGATTTTCTTCCGGAGCTCCTGCATTTCCTTGTACATCTGATCCAATGCGTTGTTCAGAGACCGGATGCCGGCATGCTCTCTCTCGAAGTTCTGGATCCTGGCTTCGACTTCATTCCAGTTGATTTCTCCGGACTCGGCCTTTTGATACAGCTCCTCCATGAACTCGTCATACCCGGCGTTCTTCTGCTGCCTGTCGAGTTCCGCCCGGATCCCTCTGACGGATTCCCTGATCTCGTCCATCCGTGCTTCCAGTTCCGGATCCTCCATCCGGTTTCTTGCCGCCCAGTATTCCGGACTCGCCCCCGGTGTGAAGCCTTCGATGTTCTGGATCGCGTGCTGGATCTCATGCAGCAGTGTGCTTACCTTGTCGTTGCTGTCCTTGTTGATGGTGATAACTCTGTTGACCTGATCATAGGTTCCGTTCGTTCCTTCGCCGAGATCCCGGAGCCGCACTCTGACCTTCTTCAGTTCCGGATAAGCCGCGAAGAGTTCATCATGATCCAGCACATGGGTCAGCGGGTTTTCACTCTCTGTCATCAGTCTGCTCAGGCGGTTTACCTCGCCCGACCAAATTCTGTCCAGGCTTCTGAATCTGTTCAGTTCCTCATCTGTCAGCTCGCCGAATCTTCCCATGAGGTTCCTGTATTCATCGTATTCCGGGTGATCCTTTCTGAATTGCAGGTCTCCCGCTCTGCTGAACTTCGCCTCGCTGTCGTCGATCTCATAGCGCCACTTCCCGTCCATGCCGCGGAACCACCCGGTCTGCTGCCGGATAGTCTCATTGTCTACGTCCTGCCGCTCCATCTCTTTTGCCCGGTCCAGCTGCTCCATGTCCGCGGTCTCCGCCTGCTCCCCGGCATAGGTATATCTCTGCTGCGGCGGCCCCCTGGTCTCCCTGGTTCCGTTGGCGGTCTGGCTTCTCTGCCGGTCCGTAATGGTGGTCCATGTGTCGTAGGCGAAGCGGTTTGCGCCCAGGCCGAAGGCGTTCATGTTCCCGTTGGCGTCGGCGAAGATCTCCTCGATCAGGTCCTGTGCTTCCCGGATCTCCGCATCAACTTCGCCGGTGATTCTGTTGACTCCTCTCCGGGCAATCTGGTATCCCCGGACGATCCGTTCCATCTCCTGGCGTCCGAATCTCTTGGTGATTCTGTTTCGGATCTCATTCACCAGCTGCGGATCCTGACCCGCCATGGCGTGGAACTCCTCGTGCCTTGCGATCTGCTCTGCGGTGTAGCTTCCGCTGTCGAGGCGGACGACAATTCTCCTGCTCGCCGGGTCACAGAACCCGTTGACGTTGTGGGTCCGTCCGTCTGTTCCCGCCACCTGCATCGGCCCGGATATAAACTCCACGCTGTAGCCCGTTCTGTTTCCGATGCCGTACCGCAGCTGCCGCAGATCCGCGGACAGGTATTCTTCCGGCACCTCATAGAAGGTCTCCGTGTCCGTTCCTCTCTCAAGGCCGAACGCTCTGGAGCTTATTTGTCTTTGTCCGCTCCTCCGTAGAGCATCTCTAATACTCTCTCCAGTACTCGCCCTTCCGCTTCTTCCTGTTCCTGCGACACTTCCTCTGTCCCCTGCATCTTCATCCAGTCGTCCAGCTTCTCCTCCGGCACGTCCACCAGCATACCGTTGTCCGCTTCCATCAGATACATCTTCCCTTCCGATGCCGACGGAAGCCTCAGTCCCTGCTGCGGGATCGGCTCTGATCTCGTCAGCCGCTCCGACTCTGAGACCTTCTTCTCCTGTGCCCGGCTGCGCTTCTGTCTGTCCCAGTAATCCCGGCTGCGCCTCCGCTGTGACTTGCTCGTCTTCTTGGACATTGTCGTTTCCTCCTGTTCTGTTCGGTGTGGTTCTGTCGTTGTTGTTGCTCGGTGTCGTGGCCTCGCGGTCCACCGGCGTGTCCGGACTTTCCTGTTCCTCTGCTGCCTGCTGCTCAAGCCCCTCGGCTTCCAGGTTCCTGGCCTGCCCCAGCTGCAGAGCGCTCTGTTCTTCCTGGTACGCTGCTGCCTGCCGGCTGGCGTCCGCCTGGCGCTGGGCTTCCTCCGCCTGCTGCTGCAGCTGCTCGGCCCGCTCTCTTTCCTGCGTCGCTTCCAGCAGGGCACTCTGCTCTGCCTGGTAATCTCCCGCTGCCCTTGCTGCGGCTGCCGCTCTCTCTGCCTCGGCCGCTGCGGCTTCCCTCTCCTGGGCTGCAAGCAGCAGGACGTTCTGTTCTTCCTGGTAGGCTGCTGCCTGCTGCTTGGTCTCCTCGGCCCGGCGCTGCAGCTGTGCTGCCCGCTCCGCTGCCTGGCTCGCCTGCAGCTGTGCATCCTGTTCATCCTGGTACGCTGCCGCCTGTTCCTGCGCCCCCAGCTGCAGTCCGTTCTGAGTCGTGCGCTGTGCCGCCCTCTGCGCTGCGGATTGCGCTGCGTAGTTGATGGCCGTCTGTCCTCCGCTCATGATGGCGGTGTCGATGGCCGTATCCCTTGCGGTGTCCAGCATCACCTGCGGATTGATCACTGCGTTCTCATCTGTTGCGGAGTACAGCGGCACATTCTTATAGATGCTCTTCAGGCCACGTTCCATGATGCCCTGCATCTCTTCCTCGCCGATCTCCTGCACAATGGACTTGGCATACTCGAGGCCGATCTTTGTTCCCGCGCTGCCTCCTCTGCCAAGCGCATCCCTGACCACCTTCGGCAGCATCTGCATACCGCCGAGGTCATCGTCACCGCCGCCGACTTCGATCATGGCGTTGTAAGCGCTGTTGAGCGTGGCGTAAGTCATGGCCTCGATCTCGCTGGCACCTTCTTCCAGCGCGTCCTCATAGCTCTCGCCGAAGTTGCTGATAAAGGAATACTCTGCCGAAGGATTCCTCGCCAGCGCTTTGATGCCGTCGGCCGCGATCGTTCCCATTCTGGCCAGCCCGCTGGTCTGGTTGATTGCTGCGGTGCTTGCAAGCTCTGCCGTCTGTCCCGCTGCTGATGGCAGACCCGCCGTGCCCATGCTCATCAGGTTGATAACCACAAAAGGCAGGCTCTGGCTGATGCTCTGGGTGTGCCGTCCGATCATCTCTGCCGCGTCGTTCCCCGTGGCTGATGATACCGCTCTGGTCTGCCAGCCTTCCACTTCCTGCTCGCCCTGCTGCTTCAGTCTGGTCACCGGGTTTTTCCCCTCCAGGTTCAAGCCAAACAGTGTGCCGGTCTCCTTGGCCAGTCCCCACGGAATGGACTCTTCACCCAGCACCCAGTCCAGTGCCTTGGTAACTCCCAGACCTGCCTTCTCCAGACCGGTCATCGTATTCAGTCCCAGCACGGATCCATAGTTGACGTCCCTCTGCAGCTTCTTCAGCTCGTCCCTGTTCTCCTGGATCTGTGTCTCCAGGCTGTTCAGTCTCTCCACGTCCTCCTCGGTGTAGTCTCTTCCGATTCTTCCGTAGAGGATCCTGTCGTTCAGCTCTCGATAGTCCTGCTCAAGCTGCGCGTTCAGCTCCCGCACCGCTGCCTTTCTCTCTGTCCTCTGCTCCGGTGTGAGTGCCGAAGTCGGTCTGCTGCTCTTCTCCGTCGCCTTGCTGCTCGCCTTTCCGGAAGCGCCGCCCTTTCTCAATTCTCCGTCGAAGGAGACCGCGCTGCCTTGGCTCTTGCTTCCGCTTCCGAAAAGATTCACGCTGCCCGTATTCCCCGTCAGCCCACGGTTTGTCAGCGGGGCGCCCTCTCTGCTGTCGTCCCATTGGCCAAGCATCAGGCCGGTGCTTTTTGTCCCTCTGTCCAGCAGACCTTTCTGTTTGTCCTCCTGCTCCTGTTTCTCGCGTCCGCTGCGGGTCAGGTTTCCTCTGCTCGTCTCGCCCAGGCCCAGCCCGCTGACATTTGCCTTTGCCTTGCTGCCGCTTCCCGCGTCTCCCTTGATCGTGAGTCCCTTGTTTACTCCGTTCTGGAAAGACGCACCCAGCTGCAGTCCGTCCGATGGGCCGCTGCCGCCGCCTCGTGGGGTATAGGATACGCCGCCGCTGTATGTGCTGCTGCCGCCGGAACTTCCTCCGCCGGAACTGCCGCCCGAAGATCCCAGTGATACCTTCGCTTTCTCGTTTGCCATGCTCTTCTCCTTTGTCTCCCGTGTTTACAGCTGTGGGGCAGCGTCTGTTCGCTGCCCCGTTTCTGTTTGTCTCTCTGCTTACTTCTTGTAGGTTTTTCCTGCGCTGTAGCCCGCGCCGACACTGTAGGTCTTTCCTGCGCTGCTGGAGGATTTGCCCGCGTCGTAGGTTCCGCCGCCCATGTTCTGGCTGGCGCTGGCCGTCGGGCTTCCGGAGATTCCGCGGTTCACGTTGGCGTTGCCGCTGCTTCCGCTGCTCTTCGTGTGGTTATAGTTCACCGTCCCGTTGTACACGGTGCTGCCGCCGCTGCTTCCGCCGCCGGAACTGCCACCGCCGGAGGAACCACCGCCGCCGGAATAGCCGCCTCCACCGCCGGAACCTCCGCCGCCTCCGCCGCCGGAGCCTCCAACGACTGCCGCCGCTGCCGGTGCGCCCATCGCATCCTTCAGCGGTCCGGTGATCTGTCCGGTCTTCTGATAGATATTCCATGCGTTGTTCCACTCCTGCTGCGCGTCGGCCACCGCGTCGCGGTCTCTCTGATACTCCGCGTTCAGCATGTCGAGGTATCTCTTGTAGTCGCTCTCGTCCTGGGTCTGCAGGTTCTTCAGCGCATCCTGCAGCCGGCCGTAGGTGTCCGTGTACTCCCGATACTCCGTGCCCCGGTCCGTGTCCATCGCGCCCAGGGCCTGCAGCATGTTCGCGTACTCGTCCTGCCATTCGCCGTATCTCTGGGTCCTCAGCTGCGGGATCATGTCCGCCAGCTGTCCGGCGTAGTAGTTGGCTGCCTGCTGCGCCGCGGTGTTGGCGTAGCTCGACGCCATGCCTCCCGTGGCCGACGCCGCCTGTGCCAGGGCGTTCGCCGCCGCCCGGTCTCCCTCTCTCAGATAGGTCTTTCGGTAGCTGTCGAAGAGCTCGTCCGTTTCGGGATCATAGCTGAAGGATCCCCTGTTCACCACGCTGTCCAGCAGCTTCTTATAATCGTCCTGTCCACTGTACTTGAACGGGCCGTAGTTGTTCACCTTCTCCATGGCGTCGTTGATCTTGCTGCCGTAGCTTGTGGCATAGCTCCGGTTCCCGCTCTCCCCGGTCCAGTAGCTTCCGTAGTTTTTCCGCAGCTGGTTCATCGCCTCCGTGGCCAGCAGCCTCTGCTCGTTGGTCTTCGCGTTCCCGAGGTCCCGCTGCAGGCTCACCATGCTCAGTCCGAACTCCGGGTACTTCTTGGCGTAGTCCAGATCGTTCTGATCGAAGCGGTTCAGCACGCCCGCGTCCGTCGCCGCCTTGGTGAAATCGTTGTAGGTATATGCCATTGTCTCCTCCTTACTGTCTGCCCGGCTGGCTCTTCAGCTCGCTGCCCACGTAGTACTCCTTCGCGATGCTGTAGACTCTGCAGCCGCCTGTTCCTTCCAGCCTGATCCTGTAGTGGTCCGCACGCTGCGGGATGATGGCGAGGTAGTAGCTGCGCTTTCCGTCCTCTTCGATGGTACCGTCCTGCGGTGTGATCCATTCTCCCGTGCTGTCCATCATCAGCTTCACCGTGCACTGTGCCCCCTCGTCCAGGTCCAGCCGGATCTGAATCTTGCTGATTCCCTTCTTGTTCGGGCTGTCGTCCGTGAAGTCCGTGAACTCCGCGTACCAGTCGAAGTCCTCTTCCTCCTCGCTCTCCGGCGCCTCCTGGATGTTCCCCGTGATCATGATCTCGCCGTCCGTGTTCAGGTAATAGAGGTTCCCTTCCGAGTAGGCAAAGTGTGTCGCCCTGGTCCCGTCCTCCTCGTGCCACATGCCCCGCTGCGTGTCATAGACGTAGAGGTGCCAATCTCCCGCGCTGTCCTCCATACTCACATAGTACTTCAGTCCGTCGCTCCCCGCGGCCGCGTTCCGGTACCGTTCCAGGCCGAAGGCTCTTCCGATCGGCTGCGGGATCCCGCCCGTGAACATGCAGATTCCGTTCCGGTTCAGGTACAGCAGCGCCTCCCCCGCCACCGCCAGGCTCTGCGCGCTGCCCTCCGCCAGGCCCAGTGTCGCGCTGCCCAGCAGTTCGAAGTTTGACGGCACGCTGCCGTATACCTTGTAGATCTTCCGCTCCTTGAAGAACGTCGGGTATCCGAGATAGCTGATGGCCCCCGTGTACACCCCGGCGCTGCCGCTGTCCACGGCGAAGCCGTCCGTGTCCAGTCCGTCATAAACGAAGAAGTTGAACGGGTCCCCCAGCTTGCTGCAGTAGATCGTCGTGTCGTTGCAGCCCCACAGCCGGTTCTCATTCTCCAGCATGTACTTCAGCACCGGGATCGAGCGTTCGATCGTCACGTTGTTCTCGCTGCCGTTGGTGAAGCTGTACTCGTAGAAGTGCAGCTCGTCCCCGCTGATCTCCCGGATCACCGCGCTCAGGTTGTTCCCCGTCCCCTCGCATCCGGAGATTGTGATCCCGTCTCCGACCTTGAAGTACTGCGACCAGTCCACCCCGCTTGCCTTGATGGTGTTCTGCACCGCCGGGGATCCGTAGAGTGTCCCGTCCTTGAATGTGACGCTGTGGCTCACGCTTTCCCCCAGGCTCCCGAAGGTATCTGTGAAGACGTTGTAGTACTTCATGTCCGGCGCGATGATGATGTAGCCGTTGATGGCCGCAAAGCTCTTGGCGCTGTCCGTCACGGTTCCCTTCTGCTCTCCGTCATACCAGAACTCTGTCCCGTCCACCCAGCAGAGCTTTTCCCAGGCGAAAAGCCCGTTCGGTTTCGTGAGTTTGCGATACAGCCTGCGCTTCTCCCTGGTGGCCAGCAGCGGGAACCGGTCGCTGCAGAGGTTCTTCATCCGGTACAGTTCCCCGTCTCCCGCTCCCTCGTTGTGGTTCAGGCCGGCGAACCTTGTCTGGACGCCCTTCCGGATCGCGTCCGAGTATACCGGTCCCGGCATGTTCATGTCTTTCTCTCCTCTCTGCCGCTGTTACTGCAGCTGCCCGTTGATGTACACAGCTCCGTCGAGGTCCACCCGGACTCCTGTCCCGCCGATGCTTACGTCCCCGGTGTTTTCGTCCACCTGCACCGCCGTCCGCAGCCTTGTCAAGTCTCCCTGAAGGTCGGTCACATCCCCCTGTACCGTGGTCATGTCCCCCTGTACCGTAGTGACGTCACCCTGCAGTGTGGTTACATCTCCCTGAAGGTCGGTCACGTCGCCCTGCACTGTGGTTACATCTCCCTGCAGCGTGGTCACATCTCCCTGAAGCGTGGTCACATTCCCTTGTACGGTGGTCATGGTCCCCTGCAGCGTGGTCACGTTTCCCTCGCAGTTTCCCACCCGGCCGCTCAGGTTCGATACTCTCTCGTTGGTCTGGTTCAGCTGCTGTGCGATGGTCTCCACCTTTTCGGCCAGGCTTCCCGCTCCCTCGTCGATGATCTTGTCCAGTGCCGTCCGGTTGAAGTTCGACTGATCCAGATTGTTCAGGGTGTACCTCAGCTGATCCACCAGCTGGCGCATATAGTTCAGCATCTTGTAGATCTGTTCTTCGTTGCTCTCTCTTCCCGTGAAGGTCGGGAAGTTTGTGTCGATGTTCAGAAAGCTGCCCGGCATCTCGTCCTCCTCATTGTGCATGCGGGCAGCTTCTCCGCTGCCCGCTCTCTTCCTGTTATGTAATGTCCCGGTCCTTCAGATCCGCCGGGATCTCTGCCGCGTGAACCTCATCCGGCGGCTTCTGGTTTTCCCGCCGTTCCTCATGCCTGCCGACGGGTTCTCCTTCGATCATCGGAACTGTATTTGTATCTCCGCTCTGATCGTGGTCTATTGCCCCTTTTGCATTGTCGACCTTGCTCTTAAACCAGGATGGTACCGGTGCCCCCAGTCGGCCGCAATTTTCTATGATGCTTCCAACTTCTGTCAGGATATACCACATCAGTACGATAGGGGTCACGAACGCGGTAAACTCGAACGGTAGTGTGATGCCCGAGCTTTCCATGATTACCTTAAGCGCGATGTCGCACAGCGCCGCTGCCAGGACTGCGAAGATCTCCCCGGCCTTGTGCCACAGTCCGTCCCTCGCAATGGCGCTGGACCAGTTCTTCTCCCTCCGCGCTGCCATGCTCCCGGAGATATAGTCCAGGAGAATCGCCGCGATCCAGATGATGATGACCCAGCCGAGCCAGCCCCACAGCGCCGACAGGAACGCGATCACTGCCGTGATTGCCGCTTTGATTTCTGTTGCCTTATCTGGTGCGTTCATTGTTCTTCCCTTCCTTTCCTCAGACGTCGAGCTTCATGATGCAGATGATGTCCTCGTCCCTGAGCTTGGATCCGTCCGCCTCAGCGCTCTCCCGGATCTCCTTCAGGACGTCTGCGAAATTCTCTGCCCAGATCGTGGCCGGTGCCTCCGTCTTGGATATAACCAGGTATCTCTCCCCGTTAAGTTTCTCCTGCATGATTGTCTCTCCTTTCCAAAATGTTAATTTATCTGTGATGTTGTTATCGAAACAGCTCCGCCGAAAGCCCGAGCCGCTGCCAGGTCATCGGCCCGACGACTCCGTCTGCGTCGAGCCTGTTCTTTTTCTGGAACTGCCGCACCTTCTCGGTGAGTGCCTGAGCAAGGATCCCGTCTACCAGGACGTTGCTCCCTTGGCACTTCATCATCGCCTGCAGCAGCCACACCTCCGGCCAGCCGGTGCAGTGCATATCGATCGTCCGCGGCGGCCAGGTCTGCGGGATCGGGATCCCCTCCTCGTCTACGGCAGCGCTCTGCTTCGGAAGCGGATCCGATTCCGGGATCACTACTTCCGCTCCCATATTCGCTGCAAGGAAATCGTACCAGCGCTGTGCCTCCCCACCCCGGTACTTCGCCTTGTTCTCGGTGTCAGCCGGGATCTCATAATATTTGCAGACGGCATACCCGCATTCGTACGGGTTGTTGCTGGCCGCGCAGATCTTCCACGCGTAGGAAAAGCCTCGGATCTCCTGCAGCATCCAGTCCACCTGCGTCCGGAAATCGCCGATGCTGACGCCGCGGGATTTGTGGAACCGGATCATCCCGTCCTTGCGATCACCCGCCGTCCACTGGCAGAGTCCGTACCCGGCACTGTCGGAAGTGAATCGGGTGTAGGTTCCGTTGTCCACCCTGGATGTATACTGCGCGTCGTTCATCCCGAGCGAGATCTCGTAGGTATCCTGAAGGTTGGTGCTCTTGAAGGCGCTCTCGCATTCGATGTTGATGAGGATCCCCGCCGCGCCTGCCAGCGTCATGCCCGCCTTCCTGCACTGCTCGGCGATATACAGTGCCTTGCTTTCTGTTCCTGTCATGGTTCTCTCCCTCCCAGAATGCAGGTCACGAAGATCCCCACGGCCGATACCGCCGCGAGGTACGCCATGATCCTGACCAGTTCGATTGTGCTCATGTGATCTTCTCCCATCCGTACGCATCCGGCGGCCACACGTTGTTGTCTGCGATGCTGATGTACACGGGATCCTCCTTGGTGGGATAGTGCACCTTGTCCCCGATCTTGTACGCGTCCTGTGCTCCGGTCGGCTGCCGCCAGACCGGGATCTCGCCGGGCTTGGCCACCTCGGTCCAGAGCGCCGGCGTCTTGTCCGGTTCCCATCCGGCCTGACTGGTGTGGTCCTGCACGACGCGGTAGAGTTTCTTCTCGTACCGGATGCGCTGGTCCGCGGTGTACGCCACACCGGCCGCCCAGGCCGGGAACAGTTCCACGCCGTTCAGCGCGTCTTCATCGTCCAGGGACACGGCTGCCTTCTCGATCAGGGCGCGCAGCTGCAGCGCCAGTTCTCGAAGCGTCATCTCACTCCACCCCCAACAGAATCTTGGCGGCCGCCAGCTCATCCTCCAGCTGCTTGATCCTCTCCGCATCCGTCGGCGGTACGGGCAGTTCCACCGGCTCCCCGTTGAACAGTGCAACCTCTGTGTAAAACGACGCGAAGCTTCCCTTGCTCATGTGGTAGCGTCCTCGATCCGGATTGATGATTACAGCCTGTCCGTTGTCTTCTCCGCAGCAGATGCACCAGTGGTCATACTTCCACCAGATAATAGACGGGCGATCCATCGCCAGAAGCGTTTCAGCATCGATCTTATACGGGCGCATGTCCAGCCCGTGCTCGTTGCCCACTCGCTTGAGGTCCCTAGCCGTGCAGCCGGCAATCCCCGTCCTGCACTCCGCGATCAGAGTGTCCAGGTCAACCTCGATTCCGTAATACGCCAGCAGCATCTTCAGGCAGGTGGGGCCGCAGTCTGTCATCTTCCCGGATGTGATAGGTTCGATATCATACATTCGTTCTTTCCTCCATGTTCTTATCCTTCAGCAGATCGGTATATTTTGCTTTGAATTCATCGGCGAATTTCCGAAAGTCCAGATAGTCGACGGCATTCTTCCTGCTGGTAAACCAGTAGATGCCTTTCCCATGCGCGTGGTGAAACCTGTCCCGGTTGAATCCACTTGCCACCGACGTCTCTCCCACTGCATAGAGGAACTTCCTGTCCCACATGGCCACCGCGTATCTGTTCTCCAACCGCTCACCGTCGATGGTCTGTATCTCCAGGCACTCTGCTTTGGATGACCAGCAGGCATTTCTCGTGTCGCTCAGCCGTTCCGCATCCTCCGGGATGAGCAGCTTCAGGATGACTGTCTCACCGACCTCGCCGGTTTCCGGATCAAACAGATATGCCTTCTTCCATGCAATGAAGCTCCCGCTGTCAGGGCAAGCAAGCGGGATGTTCCCGATCCGGGCGCCGTGGAGTTTTGCGCAGTAGAAATCTGTCCCGTCTGTGATCGTGTCGCGCAGATCAGCTCTCTGCAGATTGGCGTGAGCAAGCACAGCGTCCGTCAGCTTCGCTCCCCGGAAGTCCGCTCCCCAGAGCAGCAGGCCGCACATGACATACCCGCTCAGATCTGCACCGCTGAAGTCTGCTCTGTCTTCATCCCTCGCGCCGTCCTCTTCATCGTACCAGCGCCGGTGCGCCTGCAGCACCTCCTCCATGTTCTTCCCGTTGAATCTCATGGCCTCACCTCAGCGGGTCCGTCGGGATGTCCACCACATCAAACGTGAACCGCTTATGTTCCGCCATTGCGATACCCTCGTGGTTCAGCGGCTGCAGCTCTTTCCCATCCAGTTCTTTCGCCTTCTCGTTCTGGATCTCCTCCATGACATTGAGGTCTCTGCTCATTCTCTCTCACCCCCAATCACACAAACATGATGCCGCCCGTTGTTGCTACCGACAACATCTCCTCAAACAGCAGCTGCTCTTCGCTCTTGTCCCGGATGTGATACACATCTTCTACGGTGTAGTCGTCAATCCGGTTGATACTCTTTACCAGGAACTGCGTCTGCTGGTTGTAGTCGATCTCCTCTGCCTTATGTGTGATGTGCTTCGTCCACCCGAGACGGATCCGCTCAGCTGGGTTTTCATCAAACCACCGCGGCAACCCGATGACGATATGACCGCAGATGCTCCCGTCCTTGTCGTCCATGGGGCAGCGGACCAGGTTCATGTCCTCATCCATTCTCTCGTAGTAGTAATCCATGTTGTCCTCCTCTTAGGCCGGGACGGTGGACCGGGTGTTCATGAATCTCCAGACCTTGGTCCCTGAGATTGCCGTATAGTGCAGGTCTATCATGTTCACGCCCTTCTGTTCCTGCTGGGTGTGCTCCGTCGCGACCTTGACATCAGGCGACGGCGGAACCAGCGTCATGCTGTATGTACCTGTGAAAAGGCATCGGACCTCAAACCAGCACCCGTGTGTTTCATCCTCTACCTCCGGCAAGATGAAAGTAATCGGGCAGTCGATCGGTGTGTTGCAGACATAAGTGATGTTCCTCACCATGCCCGCGAAGGTCACCTTCGAATGGTTGTAATACGTGTCCGCCGGTACCGCCTCACCTGCCGTGACTTCCGCCAGCGTGTACACATCCCCGCTTTTCAAGTAGTAATACTTGTCGGCAGAGAATGTCGTGTCGGTCGTGAGCGCATACTCCCATGTCACGAACCCCTTCTCCTCGATGTCATACACATAAAATGTCACGCGGTAATCCAGGTTCCGAATGGCCAAATCGGTCGCTTTGAAGATGAACGTCTCCGTTTCATCGCCCCAGTTGATCGTCACCTCCTGCGACACCGCCGCGACCTCGAACCTGACGGCCACATCGATGTATGCCGCGCCGCTCGTGATGATCGCGCCGGCTGCTCCCGTGACAGTTGTTCCGCCACCGGCGGTCTTCCCTTTCGGTGCCGTGATCCTCGCGAAGACATACCAGCCTGTGTCGGTCAGGTTGTATGCCGGATAGTCCGTTACGTCATCGACATAAACGGGATTCCCTACCGCTTCCACGATCCTGGCCCCCGCAAGAGCTGTGGTGTCCAGTGTGGTAATTCTGTTGTCACTGATCTGCTGACTTAGCTTGCTGACGTCGCTTCCGCTTCCGAGGATAAGCGGAAGCAGTGCTTCAGAAGGTAAGCTCATATAACTGCTCCTTTCCGTGTGCCATCTTGTTTGCTACTGCGGAAGCCACTCGTTGTCCTCGTCGTCAAAAAGGAATCTTGCCCCCGTGTCCATCTCGGAGTAAACGCTTCCGTTTGGCACATTCTTTTTGTTTTTCACAGATTCCGGATTGCTCTCGTCACTGTGTTTGCCAACGTATACATTGATGTATCCGCTGGAAATCAAGCTCTCCATAATCATCCCTCCCTTAATCGTTCTTCACGTAGAGCACATGGAATGTTACAGGTATATCTGTATAGGCTGTTGTCGTGTCGTTCTGCAGTTGCATGTTGGCCGTGTTGTCGGAAACATACCATCTGTAAATCATGACGTGATTGTTATTAACCTCAACGCCGGCAATGCCGACAGCTGTATAGCCTTGCTTAGATACTTTAAGAGCAACAGTACCTACTCCGCCTGCGGGGATTGAAACCGTAGCACTTCTTGCTTCCACGTGTACCGCTCTTGCTGGTGCTCTGATTGTTCCTGTTGCCATCTTTCGACGGCGCTTGGTTATAAATCATTAATCTTTCGAGATCTTCCACACAACCTGCCCATGCGTGTTGTCTTCAAAATTAATGCCAGTTGATACAAAGCGTACTGTAAATTGGGTTCCAGAGTCGTTTCTAAATAATATCACCGGATCGTTATCGCTGAACCCTACATACGCATCTAATGCATTAAACTTTTTGACAGCTGTGAGATCATCTGTTTTATTGATTTTGCTTACTGCCATACCGTTTTCGGCGTGGCTGAGTGATTAAGTTGGTATATAAAGTACCTCATAGCGTGGTGCCGGAGAGACATTCACGCTTCCGGTGTTAATTACATGAGCATATAGTCTGTTTCCATCCTGTACCCAAACTATTTGAACCCGCCCATAAGCTGTGTTGTCGGTATCAACTATGTGCATTGACGTGACATGCGCGGTAAAGCCTACACGTTCAGGAATCGTGTCAGTGTACGTAATGGATGCACCGGCTGGCACTTCTTGGGAATCCATCGCACGAGTCACAAAAATTGGTTGGCGTAAACTTTTTATTACACTTTCAGCCACGGAGATCACCCCCATAGCTATAATCACTCAGCCTGTCTGATTGCTCAGACCGCCTCGGACCTCCTTTCGGAGATCCCGGAGGCAAGAAGCTTAACCCAGCGCCTTGCCTCCTTTCTCGGTGATGCGGGGAGTACCCCCCCCGATTGTAACCGAATTGTAATTACCGTACATGGCTCACCCCTCCGTTGCGGGTTCTTTAGGGATGCGGTTGTCGATCATGAAGTCCGTTACCTCTCCGCCCATGTTGACAATGTAGCAGGCCACATAATCCGTCTCGGCCTCCTGCCCGTAGCCGTATGCCCCCAGATAGGCGTGATAGCTCTGGCGCGCTGCGGCGAGCGTGTCCTTGACAACGACGCCCTTCTCATAGGACCCGTTCTTGCGTCTGATCTGTACCAGGAAATACTTTTCTTCCATGATGATTCACTCCTTTATATGGTCGTCCCTGCTTTGCCAAGGACAAGTTTTACTGTGGTTGTTCCTGTTGCCGTGCCGCTCAGGGTTAAATACCCGTCATAGGTGTTGACCGTCCAGTCCCCGGTCTGTGCAGACGGGGTTCCGAGTGTGGATGCAAGCAGCACATGGTTTGCCGTAATCGCTGGGTTTGTTCCGGTTGCCGGCACCCTGACCTGCGATCCGGAATAGGACGCTATGTTGACAACGATGACTTCCGTTTCACTGAGCGTGGTGATGTCACCCTCCAGCGCGGTGACGTTCTCAGCGAGCCCATCGATGTCACTCTCCATCGTGCTGATGTTCTCGGCAAGCTCTTCGATTGCGCTCTCATTTTCATGAGCTCCACGCTGCAGCTCCTTGATCTCCCCCGTCGTGCAGACTCTTGTCCAGTGTCCCGGAGTCCAGGCTTCCGCTGACTGGATCGCCGTGGTGCAGCGGTAGAGGGCTCCGCGGTAGATCGCATAGTCCCCGACGGCATAGGTTGCCGTCGCATCGTATACTCCGGCGGTGATGTTCTCCTCCTCCGCCTTGATCTCATTGACTGCTCCGACCAGATCCTGTGCGATCGTATGCAGGTCGCCGCTGCCGGCCTGTTCCTGCAGCGCCGCGATGTTCTCCTCATCCTCTGTCAGATGCTCCTGCACGTTCCGCTCATCCGATGCCGGGATGTTCTCCGCTACCAGGTTGACCACGCCGTCCTTGCCGTTGATGCTGATGACTGCGCCGGTGGCGTCCGCTCCGTTGTATGCGCTGCTGTAGGATGCCGTGTGTTCTCCGTTTGACCACTCTGTCATCGTCCGGGTCCAGACGAATTTCCCCTTCACCTCGTCCGGATCCGTGAAGGCCGACACCCAGCCGCTTGTCGGTGGGGTGGTTCCGCTGGAGCTGATCGCGTATGCGTAGCTCTCGCTCACCGGGATCGGCGCCGGTCCCGGATCTCCCTGCTTGCCCTGGGGTCCGACGATGCTGATGGAATACCAGTCCTCGTCCTCCGCATCCCAGTAGTACAGCAGATAGTCATAGGCCCCGCTGCCTACCCGGACGAAGCCGTCCTGATCCAGGATGCCGCTGGGGTACCGCTCCCGCATCTGCTCCTCGGTCTCGAAGCTGTCCACCACCGTCAGCCCTGTGCCCGGATCTCCCTTCAGGCTCTGAAGCCATTTCTTCTCGCTGCCTACAAACCCGTGCTTCACCGCCAGCCCGTAGGCCGACAGATAATACGGCGGGTTATTCCACAATCCCATATTCGTCTTCTCCTTCCCAAATCCGCTCTGCCTCCCGCCAGTCCGGGATCGTCTCCCTCTCTACGGCGTCGGCATAGCTTCCTCTTGCCGGGTCGTACAGCGGTTTCCTGCCCGGCTTCGGCCGCGGCCCCGGTCCCTGCGGCCTTGCCTCCTCTTCCAGGTAACCTGCCGCCGGGTCGTACTGGTTGGCGATGAAGGCCGAGAACTCATCCCACAGCCGGTTGAATGCCTGCGCCGCCGTCGAGAGCTTGTTGAACTCTCCGTTCTTCGAGTCCACCTTGGCCGTCAGGTACGCGGTGTAGATGTCGTCGTATGGCGGATCCACCAGCAGCTCCTTCCCCAGGTCCTTCTGGCTGTCCCGGAAGCTGAAGCGCCGCAGCTCCGCCGGTGCCATCAGGAAGATCTCGTTTGCGATTCTCCCCTCCAGCTGTCCCAGCCACCGCATCTTCGCCTCCCTCGGAAACGCGTTCGGCTTCACCTTGTCCACATAGGTGATGCATTCGTTCACCGTCATCTCTTTCTCACCTTCTCCGTCTCTCTCCTTTCTTCCCGCCGGGGAAGCTTTCCTTCCGCGGCCTTCTCTGTATCTGCCGATGCCGGACCCCGTTCCCGGAGTCCGGCATGATTTTTGTCCGGACCTGTGATCAGCTCAGGTCCGTGCCGCCATCGATTCCGCCGAAGGCGATGAAGCGCCAGTCATTGCCCGTTGCGTTGAAGCGGGCACGTCCGCGCCAGACTGCCGCGTCCGTGTTCTCGTCCAGGCTCGACCGCACCGTCAGCGGCACGCGGTCGTTCCATACCGCGCCGCCGTAGTTCTCGTTGTAGGTCGGATCCAGCAGCGCCCAGGGCTTCACGTCCGCCGCGAGGAACTGGTTGAGGTAGGGCCAGATGATGACGCTCCACCTGCCGTACTGGTAGTTGAAGGCGTTGTTCGCCGTGGTCGGCTCCTTGTCTGCGCCGATGGCTGCGAACACGGCTTTCTTCATATCCGCGTCGTTCGGGATCAGGATGGTGGTGGGCGCCACGTCCAGGATCTCGTTGTTGTCCCCGCGGAAGTTCTGCATCTCCGTCTCCACCTTGCCCAGGGCGTCGGCGCTGAAGGCGTTGGCAAAGCAGTTGGACTGTGCCGCGCCCTTCACCTTCGCCGGGTGATCGGTTGCGCAGATGGGCTTGCCGTCCGCTCCCTCGATGTTAAACTCTTTGCCGCGGAACTTGATCTTCCTCGCCTTCTGCATGAAGCCTGCGTAGATCGCCGCGCCGAAGAGCTCCCTCGTCCGCTCGTAACCGGTCATGAAGGCAGCCGGCTGCTTCTTCATGTCCATGAGCTTCGCGTCCTCGATCATCTCCTGGGTGATCTGGAAGCTGTCCTTCCAGGTCTCATAGACGATCAGCTTCTGGTAGCCCTCCTCCATGCTGTCGCTGGGATAGGCGCCGTTCTCACCCACCGGACGGAATCCGTTCATTGCCGTCATGGTGGTAAGCAGGTCGCCGTAGTTCTCCGAGGTCCCCATCAGGAACAGATCCTTCAGCAGGCTGTTGTTGTCGAAGGCTTCGCTCCGCTGCTCCAGGAACATGCGGATCGGCGCCTCGCACTTGCCGTAGATGGTATTGGCAAGGTTAGAGCTTTCACTGAATACAATAGGCATTTCTCTTTCCTCCTGTCTTTCTTTCTATCCGGCTTATGCCGGGAAGCGGACCTGGACCATGCCGCCCGCTGCCGTGTCGTCGAGGTACACGAGCTCCGCCACGCCGTTGGTCTTGGTCGCCGTGACGCGCAGGCCGTCGGTTGCGATGGTCACCTTGTCTCCGATGTTCAGGCTGTCGCCGGCCGCGCTCAGCTCCGTCTCGAAGATGGTCTCCTCATCCACGCGCACCACAGTGACCAGGTCTCCGGCCGTAACGGCAGCGCCGTGCTCCTCGACACAGATGAACTCCGGCCTGTTGGTGTCGCTCGCGATGGCCAGCTTGCCGGAACTCAGGACCATGGCCATGCCGTTCTTCGGGGTGATGGCGCTGCAGGGCAGCTTCTCAAACGGCGCCACATGCCCGTCGTCGTTCTTGATATTGATAAACATTTTCTCTCTCCTCTCATGTTCAGGCTCCGGTCTTCCCGTGCCTGCTCAGTTCTTCTTGATCCGGTTCTGAAACTCCCGGATCTCTGACTTCTTCCTTTAGTTCTTCTTGATCCTGTTCTGAAACTTCTGGATCTCCGCGTCTGTTGCTTTCGGGTTGAACACTCGGAACATCTCCCGTTCCTCCGCCGTTACCGTCGCGCCCGGTCTCCCGCCGATGCTGGTTGCCTTCAGGTGCTTCTTGCCCGTGAGGTTGTTCACGGCGCTCTGCCGTGCCGCCTCCTCCGCGGCCTGCACCTGCTGTCCCCTGGTCGCGAGATAGAACGCGTCAAGGAAGTTGTTCCCCCTCTTCACCGCCTCATAGAATTCCTTGCTGTATGCCCGGTTCATCAGGTCGCTCACGTTCTGGATGCTCGGGTCCGTCTTCCGGATCTCCGCCAGCTGCCGCTCCACATCCTGCATGAAGCTCTGCTCCTGCGCCTGCTTCGCTGCCTGCTGTTCCTGCTCCTGGGCCTGCTTCGCCGCCTGCATGGCCGGGTGCCGGTCGATCAGTTCGTTCAGTGTCTCCTGCGTCAGCTTCCCGCTCTGCAGTTCCCGCTGCAGTTTCTGATTCTCCTGCTCCGTCCGCCACGCCCGGAACTCTTCCATGTTCGTGATCGGTTCCTTGGTGAAGGGGTTGACAAGTCCCGCCTGCTGAAAGAAGGTGTTCAGCTCCTGCTCGTGCTGCTGGTCTCTCTGCTCCAGCGCCGCCGCCACCGCCGCATTCACGGCTGCCTGGGTCTCCGCCTGCCTCCGTCTGGCTGCGTTGGCCCGCCGCTGCTCCGGTGTCTGCTCTTCCGGCTGGTTCTCTGCTCCCTCTTCCGCCTGGTCCTCGTCGTCGCCTGCTTCCTCGCCGGCTTCGTCCTCTGCGTTGTCCTCGGCCTCTGCCCCGGTGTCCGCGTCCCCGCTTTCGTTCTCCGGATCCGTGGCCTGGTCCTCCGGCGTTTCCTCCTGTTCCGCTCCCTGGTCGGCGATGTCAGGGTCTTTCCCGCCCTGCTTCGGATCCAGTCCGAATGCCGCGTACAGTTTCTCTTCGGTGATTTCCATGGTGTTCTCCTTTCGGGATGTTTCCGCTCTCCCCCTGCGTAAGATGTCCGGCATGTTTCCGCTCTCGCCTTGCGTATGTTCATGCATGTTTATTCAGATCATGCACATTGGCTGTCGGGATGTTTCCGCTCTCCCCCTGCGTGATGGCATTTTGCTGTATGGCAATTTGCTGCAGTCCTTGTCAGTAAGGTCTCTTACTTCTTCCCGGTCCGGAGATCCTTACCGGTCTGCACCGTACCCTTCTTGGCATTGGACTTGATCTGGTGCGGGGCCTCAACCTTCTGCGTGCCCTGGTTCTTGATCTTTCCGATGTACTCGCTGGCCATTGTCGTCTCCTCCTTTCCCAAAGACTCGGCATGTTTCCGCTCTCGCCCTGCGTCTATGCTTCACAGGCTCAGCCTGGTTGCATCATGTTCAGGTTGTCCCGGACCTGCCCGGGTCCCAGCAGCTCCGGCGCTTCCTCCCCTGCTTCTCTTCCCGGTTCCGGCGGCGGTCCTCCCGGAACGGCGCCGGCCGGCGGGGTTCTGTTCGCTCCTGCCAGCGCCTGCATCATCGCCATTCCCTTCCGCTCTGTCTCGGCCCGCTCTTCCAGATACTTTCTGGTTGCGCCTGCCCCCGGATAGTGCAGCTCCTCCATCTTCGACCAGAACAGGATCAGCGTCTCCGTCTCCTGCGGATTCCCGAAGGCGCCGGTCTGCAGGTTCATTCTCGTCTCCTGCCACATCGCCGTCCGGTTTGCCTCGAGGGATGCGTTGCTGTCCACGCTGAAGAGGAAGTCGTCGTTCCAGTACCAGGCCCCGTCCGCGTCCTGCTTCAGGAAGTCGTAGCGGTTGAAGGTCTCGTATACCGTGTCGCCCTTGTGGTCGCGATAGCTTACGCTGCGCGGCTCGTCCGAGTAAGCAAGCTGGAACTTGAACATCATCTCGAACAGCTGGGCATAGGCCGCTGCCTTCATCACGCGCTTTGACTCGAGGCGTCCGGCCGACTGCGCTGCCTGGAACTCCTTGGCAATTCCGCTTGTCGCCGTCCGGTCCTCTCTGCCCTGGAAGCTGTTGGTGATTCCGAGGATCTGCCGTGCCTCCTCATAGGCGATGTTGAGGTAGGCCAGCTCGTTCTCCACCGATCCCGTGAAGTTGTAGGTTGCGATGTACTGCCGGTCCTGCACGTTCTTCAGCCGGATGACCTCATTGTCTTCCGTGTCCATCCGATACGAGGTGTCCGGCGGCATCGTGATCCTCGTCCCCGCCTTCACCAGCCGGTCAATGATCTTCTGCTCCATGCGGTTGACGGTGTTCTGCTGGTCCTCGATCGCGTCCACGTCGCTGCTGCCTAAGAGCTGCCCGTATACCGACACGTTCTTCTGCAGCACAATGGGCATCAGGTCCGGTTTGTAGTACGGGACCAGCGTCGGCTGCATCACCGCCCGGCCCGTCTCGTCCCTCACGTACCTGGCCCCCGGGATCTCTGTTCCGTTCTCTGTCCGGATCGGCAGGATGATCTCTTCGTACTCGCTCTCCGCGTCTGTCCAGTCCTCCTCTCCGCACCAGGGGCACGGTCCTCCGGTATACTTCACCGGCTCTGCCGGCTCCCCGGCCACGATGTCGATTCCCTCCAGCAGCATGTTCCCCGGCCGGACTTCTCCCCGCTCGATGGCCTGTTCCCGTTCTGCCAGCTGTGCCGCCACGCCCAGCGCCCCGGCCAGCTCGTTCTCCAGATCCGGTTCCATGCCTCCCGGTTCTTCCGCCGTCGCCTGCCTGTCCTCTGCCGCCTCAACCGGAACCGGACCCAACAGATCTGTCGGGATCAGACTGCCCTCGAATCCCGTCTCCGGATTCGGCAGCAGCCCCGGCACCTGCACGTTGTTGGAGATGATCTGTCCCGGTGCCGGCCGCCTCCGCCTGCAGCTGCGGCAGACTTCCTGGTGTCGTGCCTGGTAGTTCTCGATGTTCTCCAGCACCGTGTCGTTCACCCAGACGAAGCGGTCGATACCGCCGTCCTCGTTCTTCTCATAGCCGATGTACTTGGTCAGCATCTCTTCCTGGCTGCTCACGCCCTGGGTGCTTCTCAGCTCCGGCTGCTCCTCGCCCTGGCTGTACAGGTCCACCCCGTATTCTCTCCGGACGCTGCCCTTCGTGGTCGGCACCTTGATGATGAACCAGTCCATATCCTGGATCCCCGTGAACACACCCGGCTGCGGTGCAAAAAGCTTCGGGTGCAGCAGCGTGATCCGCAGCTCTCCGACGGTTGAGTGTGTGTGCTTTGCATTGTCCCACTCCACCAGCCAGCCGCTCCCGCCCTGCATCGGCACGGTCCGCTCCGCCATGTCGTTCATCGTCTCAAACGGCAGCCGGTCCAGCTCGTTCCTCAGCCAGTGCTCGATCATGGCCGCCAGCTTCTCGTCCTCCTTGTGCTTGGCCGTGACCTTCGGCGTCGGGATGTTGGACGAGATCATCGACTCGATGTTCTCGAAGACGATGTTGCGCACATGGCTCGTCCGCTTTGCGCTGCCGTCCTTCTTCGTGTCCCCCGGCGTCAGGGGCTTGAGCTTCTTTGAGCCGTTGTAGATTGCCTCCCGCTGATCCATCTTCGCTGCCTCTGCGGAGTACTCGCTGTCCGACCTTGCTCTCCGGTCCTCCCAGACCCGCAGCTTCGTCTGCTCGTCGATCTCCGTTCCCTGCATCCAGATCAGGCTTCTGTCATACACGTCCTTTTACCTCCCCAGTTCTCTCTATTCCGGTTCGCCCCGGTCCCGGACTATCAGAAGCGTCATTTGTTTTTTCTCAAAAAAACAAAAAACAAAACCTATTCCGGTTCGCCCCAGTCCCGGATCATCATCTGCTGCATCGTCTCCGAAGCGTTGCGGTAGTCGTCCCACATGTCGCTTGTCCACTTCCGCTTTGCCGCCACATCCCGGACCCGGACCGTCATATCCTGCTGCGGCCGGATGTACCAGGCAATCGCCAGGCTCATGACCAGGTCGTCGTGTGCGCCGCGCTCCGCCTCCGCTCTTCCGTCCTGGTTGCGCGTGAAGGTCAGCAGTTCCTCAATGGTCTTGGCGGAGTTGATAAGACTCGCATGGTCCCGCAGCGCCTCCACCAGTCCCGCGATGATGACCGGCCTCGTCCGCAGATCCGTGCGGAAGCCGAAGCTCGGCCGCAGCCGTCCGGTGTATTCGTCCTCTACTTCCCGGACGTACAGCTTCCGGTATCCCATCTTCTCCAGCAGCTTCACCGGGTAGGTGGAGAAGTTCGTCTCCACTCCCAGCAGCGCCTCGTTGTAGTATTTGCCCAGGCAATACATCTGCCTGGCGTACTGGTCCTCGTCGTACCGGTGGTGCAGCACTGCCACCTGTTCACCCGTGATGTTGTCCAGCACCTGCCCGGCGAAGAAGTCGCTGCCGTCTCCTGCCGTGTCTCCTCCGACGACGTAGGGTCTCCCGGTCTCCGGCGCCTTGAAGATCGTGATGTCTCCGTCCTCTGTCTCCCGGAACTTCCAGCTCCGGATCCGGATCCCGTCCTCCGCCATCGTGATGTCGAAGGTCCCCGTCTTCGCTTTCTGTTCTCTCAGGATCTTCAGCCGCTCGCCCAGCTGTGCCGCATGGAACACGGTCTTGCCGGTGACGCCCCACTCGCCCAGGCAGTACACCTGGTAGAAGTACGGGTTCGTGTGCTTGAAGTTTTCCAGCACCTTGATCTGGCTCTCCGGCAGGAACCGGTTGTCCTTGTAGGTGCTCTCGTGTACTCTCGCTTCCGGGTCCCGGAAGTCGAAGAACCGTTTCTTCAGCCAGTGCGTCAGGCTGATCGGGTTGAAGCTGAGCAGGAACGTCAGGTGGTAGCGGAACGGTGTCCTCAGTCGGATGTCCAGCTGGTCGAAGTCTTCCTGGTCGTACTCGCTGGCTTCCTCCATCCACACCATCGTGATGTCCGTGATGGACTTCAGGCGTTCTTCGTCGTTCATACCGAGACAGATGATCTCGCTTCCGTTTGTCAGCGTGATGTACATCGGTCCGGTTTCCCCTCGCGGGATGAACTTGATCTGGTCCGGATAGTACTGCTCCGCCGTCTTCTTCAGCAGCTTGAAGCAGCTCTGCCGGATATCCTCTTTCACCTTCCTGGTTACCAGCACCCTGTGCCCCGGCTCCGTGGTGGCCCGCTCCAGAATGTACCGCGCCGTGAAGACGCTCTTGCCGCTGCCGCCTCCGCCCTTGAGGACGAGGTACCGATGCTTGTCGAAGATCAGCGGGGCGAAGCTCTCATTGTTGGTTGCCTTCCAGTCCCGCAGCCAGCGCAGGGTTTCAATCTCCCGCTCCGTCAGCTCCCGGTTCAGCATTGTCTCTCTCCGCTTCCTCCTTCAGCAGCTGCAGCAGTTCCTCCCGTTCCTCTGCCGGGATGCTTCCGCCGAAGGCCTGCGCCGCTCTGGATCCCAGCTCGATCTCTTTCTTCTCCGCCATGCCGTGGTTGTTCTGCAGGTCGAAGATGATCCCCCGCACGTCCTTCCTGGTCAGCAGCTGCTCTTCCAGGTACGCGCGCATGTACCCCCGCGCACGCGTTGTCGTGTCGAAAAATTCCGGATACTTCTCCGCGTCGCAGTAGTTGGCCCAGGTGCTTCGGTGTATCCCCAGGTACTGGCACAGCCCGGACACCGTCGGCGGGATCAGGTATTCCCTGTGCATCATCACTTCGTCCAGGTCGTTGGTGATCTTCTGGGTCCGGAAGGTCATGTGCCCTTTCTCGTCCAGCTCTCCGGTCGGAACCTGCTCCGTCACCGGCACCGTGCGGCTGATGGATTTGAAGTACCGCTCAACCGCCGCGTTCAGTTTCCCCGGCGTGTACTTTCTCTCGCGCCCTGCCATGCTCTCACCTCCATCCCTGTCTCCTGTTCCAATCATAACAAAACCGGGGGATGAAATGTCACCCCCCGGTCTGGCCGCCCCTTATGCTCAGTCTTCCTCGTACTTGCTGCTATGGATCATGCAGTATACTTCGCAGCGCTCATAGTGATTCTGGCAGAAGATCTCCATCTGTCGGATCCTCTGCCTCTCGTCCCTGTTGTCGAAGTTCCAGCTCATGCTCCGCGCATCTCCCAGTCCTTCGCAGATGATCTTGTGCTTCTGTCTGTCCTCACTCCGGAAGTAGGGGCAGAGAATCTTCGACTCTCTCCAGCTCTTGCTCCCCATCTCTCAGCCTGCCCTCCGCTTCCGCTTCCAGGGCATGACGACCTGGCCGCCTCTCACCTTCGGCGGCTCCTTCCAGACGCAGCGCAGGTACTTCCCGATCACCCGGCCGTCCTCGTCCTTGGTCTCCTGCACATCCTTCACGATGCTGTCCGGATCCGGCTGCAGGTTCTCCACATCGTCCACCGGCTCCAGCTCCGTGGTGATGGACTCGGCCATCCCTCTGCAGCAGTGCCACCGCTGCTTCCCTGCCGGCAGCCCTCTCACGTTCTCCACCATGTAGAAGGCCAGCTTGCTGTAGTCTCCCTCGTCGTTGAGCTCCTTGATCCAGACCGTGCCGATCCCGCCGATCTCCGCCCAGAGCTTCCGTGCAATCTCGATGGCCTCCGAAGGGACGACGATGTGATGATGCAGGCGTGCCGGCTTCTGCTTCTCCGGACTCCAGTTCGCCGTGACCCAGACCGACCCCAGCTTCTCCCCGGTCCGGTTCTTGTATTCCTTCTTCAGCTTCCGCAGGAACTTCCCCAGGTTCTGCTCCGCTGTCTCATAGCTCTCGTCCTTCGGATAGTGTTGCTCGTCATACTTCAGTGTCAGGTACCCGTCCCCTGCCCGGAAGTTCGCGTTGATCTTCCTGGCACAGTTGAGCTCACAGCTTTTCTCGTTGGCCTTGATCTTCTTCAGGCTGCTGGCTCCCGCTCTCCTGGTCCCTCTCGGTTTGCGATAGGTCGGACCGATGGTGAACAGACCCCGTCTGATCTCCATCGTCCTCCCGGAAATGATCCTGTACTGCATCAGCTGTCTCATCCTTCCGCTCCCGTTCTATGATGGTGGTCATAAAGTTAGACGCCTAAAGGTCTTATAAGAAACGCGTGCGCGCGTGCGCGTGCGTAGCATCTACGCGTGTGCGTATACGCGCGAGCGTTTCCTATCTCGCTTCGGCTGTCAAGGTTCTCAGGGCTCCTCAAGCTGGGGCAGGAAGTTTCCCTCCTGCCCTGGATTCAAAAGCCTTATTGGTCAAACACATTCGGGATCCGCCGGTTCTCAAACTTCTTGTACGCGTCCAGGTACCACTCCTTCAGGTCCCCGTTGTAGGTCACCTCGTAGTACATCCCGTCGTACAGGTTCGTGCTGATCAGATACTTCCAGTTCTGCAGTGCCTTGCATTTCCACACAATGTACACCTCGAACCCCGGTTCCTCGTCACTCCTGTCCAGGTGCCGCAGCACATACTCCCCCACGATCATGAGTGCTTCCTGATCCATTAGCTCACCTCCTCTTCCCAGAACTTTTCTTTGTAGTGTGCCCGCGTGTCCTTCCCCCGGATCTCCGCCAGCTGTGTCTTCTGCCTGGCCCGCTCTGCCCGGATCCTCTTGTCCGTCAGGGTCCTGTTCTCGATCCGGAACCAGAAGATCTCCTTCTTCTCCTTCGCGCACCATGGGCAGAAGTGTCTCTCCGGCTGCAGCTCCCTGTCCAGAATGTAGTTGTGCGGTTCGAATTTATCCCGGATGCAGTCCGCGCAGGCGATCATCCCGCCCCTCGGCGTGACTGAGTTGTTCATACCTCTTTCTTTTCCTTTCGTGCCGGAAGGTCGAGCCCTTCCGCCCTCGCGATTTTATAGATGGTGTCCCTCGGGCATCCCATGGCTGCCGCGACCTGTCTCACGCCCTGTCCTTCCTTCAGCATTCTCATGATCTCGCCGCGGTCATACTTCCGGATCCCCGGCCCGTACTCTCCCTGGGGCAGCAGGCCATGCCGCTGCCGCCATCCCCATATCGACTGACTTGTGACATTGAGGACCTTCGCCATGGCCGCGTCGTTCATGCCCTGGCGATAGAGCTTCATCGCCTCTGCGTCTCTGATCTTGCCCTTGATGGTCTTTGCCTTCTTCGGCGCGGCCGGCTCCGGCTTCGGCTTTCGTTCCGGCGCAGGCTTCTGCTCTGGTTCCGGCTTTGCCCCCGGCCTCGGTTTGAAGAACGGGCAGTTCTCCCCCTGCAGGTGCTCGACCACCCACTTCTGTTTCTTCTTCCTGGTCCAGTCCGGATGCTCCTTCTCTACCCTGAGCCGGAGCATCTTCGTCCTGGTCCTGTACATCTGATCTGTCTCCTCCATGGCTATGGAGTAGTTGCAGCTGCGCTCCCCCTGATTCCACTTCACGTTCACGCCTCCACCGTAGGCGCAGTTCCGTTTACACACTTCGATCCTCCATTATTCAGCGGACATCATCGACTCGAAGAGGTCCTCCGACCTCTCGCCCGCGTCGTATCGGTCAAGCAGGGACTTCAGGAAGACTGCGCCAAACATACCGACCGGGATCTCCAGATAGAGTTTCCGGCAGTACCGGACATTCTCCGCGGCCTCTTCCCACTCCTGCTCTGTCGCGACAACCGTTTTGATGTTAGATTCTTCCATCATGCCACCTCCGGCGGCTTCGGCATCGGCATCCAGTACTTCACCCGCTTGACGTTCGTGCCGTATACCTTCCACCATCCGTTCGTGCTGTAGCATCCCTGCTCCACGCGCAGCGGCTGCCCCGGTTCATACGGCCGCGCAATGATCACCCGCATCCCCGGTTCCGGCAGCTTCTCTTCCACGCTGATCCACTGCTGCACGCTCGCTGCCTTCAGCTTCTCGTTATCTCTGAGCAGATCCTCCATTGCTCTGGCGGAGCTATCCATCAGCTCTGCGTAACCTGATAACTCTTCCCCCACACTGCGCAGCTCTCTCATCAGGCTCATCCCTGGTACCTCCATGTGTGCATCGTGCTGGTGGTCCTGTAGCTGTCCCGCAGCACGAAGTCGTTCTGTGTCCACTCGCCGTATACCATCTCCGCCGTCAGTCCGTTCGGCACGATCCCGCTCTCCATGTACGGCCGGACGATGCTCTCGGCAATCTTCCTGTCGTGCTGGCTGAAGGTGTTGTCCTCTCCGGTGTAGAACATCCACTGCTGCGGCTGGGCCGCCACTTCCTGGAAGCTGTCCGGATACGCCGGGTTCATCACCCGCGCCAGCATGCAGCAGGCTTCCGTTGCCTTCTGCGCGTCGGTGCTGAGCTTTGAGATCACCTGTGCCACCGCGTCGATCGCCTGGTTAATGGCCGCTTCTCTGGATGCATCGCCGCTCAGGAAGTGTTCCGCCTGTGCCTGGTACGCCTGCTCCGCCTTGTACTGTTCCAGCCTGGCGTCAAACTCGGCGGCCGCTTCCGCCCGAACCTGTGCCGCCGTGTTCACCCGGACGATCATCCCGGTCACGCAGCAGCCGACGATCATGCTGAATCCCCAGATGAAGGCCAGCGCCAGCAGGATCCCGTGCTTCTTCTTGAAGTCGTGTATCATATCCTCCGCATCCCTTCTGATGTTCCGTGTCTGTTCCGCCGGTGCATACTCGTCCATGGCCCAGCGTGGAAATTCTTTGATTGCCAATTCTTTTGTCATGTGCTATACTCTCCTTTAGGTTGTTATTTCATTCCTTTGCGGACCATGCAGCTGCGTCACCGGCTGCGTGGTCCTTTTCTTTTCTCAGCGCCCGCGCTGCCTGGCTCATCAGACTGGCGCAGTAGATCTTTCCGCCTTCCTCGGCGATGGCCGCGTAGATCTCCAGCTCCCGGATCAGACCGTCGTTCATTCCCTCACCCCCTCACGGCATCTGCTCGAAGCATCCCTCCGGCGCTTCCTTCATCCGCTCCCGCCTCTGCCTGGCCAGCTCCGCTGCGTACTCTGTCATGGACCGGGCGGGGCGCTCCTCTTCTTCCGGCTCCTCGTCCGGCTCCTCTTCCTCCTGCCAGGCCTGCACCGTCTTCTGCAGCTCCGCCAGCATGACCGCCGGATCCAGATCCTCCATCGCCTCGTCCAGGTAGTTCTTCCCGAAGATCGCCCGGAAGTCGTCGATGCTCCACCCGTACTCCTCCATCACCAGCCGCTCCCCGTACTGCTTCAGCATCAGGTCCACGTCCTGGTTCCTGTGCACGCTGTACTTCCCCAGCTGGTGGCAGCGCCCGTGGCACAGCCTCACCGTCGCATGGAAGATCTCGCTGGTTCTTCTTGCGCCGCCGTTGAAGATGTGATGGGTGTCCAGCGGATCCTCGCAGCCGTTCCTCCCACACAGGGCGCAGCAGTCTCCGGTATACCCTGCCAGATATTTCGGTGTCTTCTTCATCGTCTTCCTCCTTCGGTTCCCATTGGTCGTGCCCGCAGTTTAAACAGCTCCGCTCCGTCACAGCACCATCGCCTCCCGGATCTCATCCATTGGGATATGTCCGCCCTTGCACAGCTTCTCCAGATCTCCCAGCGTCAGCTCCCGCGGGTCCTCGATCTTTTTCCGGATCGTCTTCGGGCTGTATCCCAGGATCGGCTCCAGGTTGTTTCCGTTGTAGTTGTATCCCCGGATCAGCCGCTGCATCTTCTGAAAAGGAATCGGTCTCTCCTTCAGTCTCGGCATGTTGTCACCTCCTCCTGAATCGTGCTTCGTGCGGGCAGGTCTTCCAGTGCGGGATGTATCCCACGTCCGTCACATTCTCCGGTCTCCCGCTCCGCTCGCCCGTTACCGTGTCACCGTCCTGGTTGACGAAGATCTCCGATCCCATCGGCGACCACCAGAACGGGATCAGCGCCGGATCTACCGGGATGCGTCTCCCTCCGCGGGCCTGGATCAGGAAGATCTCCCGCCCGCAGTTCCGGCATTTCTTCCGGATGATTTCCTCGTCCATGTCCTCACCCCGCCATCTGGTCCAGGCTCTGCTGCATGTTGTCCTGCATGTCCTCCATCCACAGTCCGGGAAACATCCGCTTCATATCATCCAGGCTGGCCGGCAGATCTGCGAACTCGTCTCTCTTCACGCCGGCCATCAGGATTGTCCCGACGAACAACACGTCACAGATTTCGCAGTTGAACGGCAGATCCATCAGCCGTCCCTCTTCGTTGCAGATGACCACCAGGTCCGTCGCCATGGTTACGCACTCGATGTATCCGCCCACGATCTCCTGCAGCGCTTCCAGCGTGTTGTCGATCTCCCGCTCCTCCGGATTCTTCCCCGGTTCAATCACCAGGACTCTGATCTTCTCGCTCATGGTCTCGTTCTCCTTTCTGTTTTCCGTTGCTCTTCTGCATTGACAGCAGCTCCCCGTCTCTGCTAAACTTCTTCCGAGGCTGTTGTCCTCAGCCTCGCCCTGCTCCTCGTCCTGTGTTCTCCCCCGCTCCGCAAGGAAAGGAGGTGAAACTCATGGCGAAGAATTCTGTGCGGACGTCTAAACCCGTGGCGTCCAAAGCAGGGAAAGCGCTGAACGATGGTCGTACTTCCAAGACCACCAAGTCTCTCGCAGGCTCAGTGCTTTCCAATCGGAAGTCCACTTCCAAGAAGTGAACTCCGGGGAAGTCCGTCCGGTTATCCGGGCGGGCTTTCTGCTGCCAATGCAGAAGAGCAACGTGTTCTCCTTTCTGAATGTTCATAGGAAATGTCAAGGACATTTCCTCTAATCGGGAGTATACTCCCGGGGCCGCGCTTCACGCGGGGGTTGTTCCGCACAATTCGTGCGGCTCTTGATTAAAAAAAATAGCCTCGACAGTAGTGTGATAGTATTCCGCTAACGCCATCTTCTTCTGATCCCGTGGCACTCTTGCCCCGTTCTCATACATCTGTAGCGCTGATACTGATATTCCTACTGCGTCAGCTACGACTGCTCTTGGTGTATCGCCTCGAAGACTTCTCAGCCTGGCTCCGATCTGTGCATTACTCACTTGGTGCTCACCTCCCGCACGTTTTGTGTGATTTCAATATAGCATAGCCGTTTCCTTTTGTCAACACATTTTGTGTTTTTCTTTCTTGCTTTTTAACACGCTTCGTGTTATATATATAATGGAGGTGATGTCCTATGCCCTTTGGCAAAGTTCTTAGATCTCTGCGTATAAAGAATAGCATGACGCAGAAGCAGCTTGCTGATACTCTTGGTGTATCAGAGAGTCGTATCAGTATGTATGAGCGTTGCCAGCGCGAGCCTGACTTCGAGATGCTGGAAGCCATCGCCGATTATTTCAATGTCGATATGGATTACCTTACCGGCCGGTCTTCCGTGGAGAGGCAGTATACTTTTACACCAGAGTCTTCTGCTCCCGCTCCGCAGATCGTTCTTTCCTCCAGTGAGGAAGAGCTGGTCGGATGCTACCGCTCCATGAATACCGAAGGTCAGACCGCTGCCCTGACTGCCGTGCGTGGCCTCGCTGCCTCGGGGATATATAAAAAGCGTGACGATCCTGCCGGCCTTCTGGATCTCGGGTGACGAATCATGAAGAAGTACTATGATGAATTCGGAAATGTGATCGAGGATCCCGCTGCCGCTCTGGCGGATAACGTCTATGTCTACAGCACCCGGCGCGGTGACTTCATCTTCCCCATAGAGGGGAAGCTCCTCACCGTCACCTCTGAGGATCCGGATCCCGCCCCTGAAAAATAAAAACGCCCCGGCTTCAATCAAACTAATTCACAACAGAAGGGAAGAATACTATGTCAGATTTAGAAAAATATAATTATGAAACTTTTGAGAGTATCAAGCATGTGAACGATTATGGTCAGGAGTACTGGCTCGCCCGTGAGCTCCAGCGAGTTCTCGAGTACTCGGATTATCGTAATTTCGAACTATCCATCTTCAAAGCTATGGACGCCTGTAAATCCAGTGGCTTTGAAATTTCTGACCATTTTGGTGAAGTCACCGAAATGGTTACTATTGGATCTGGTGCGCGTCGGTATTTAAAGAGTTACCAGTTGTCCCGATATGCCTGTTACCTGATTGTCATGAATGGCGATCCGAGAAAAGAAATTATAGCACTCGGTCAAACATATTTCGCAATTAAAACTCGCCAGCAGGAACTGATTGAAGACTACGAAGCACTAAGCGAAGATCAGAAGCGCATAGCCATTCGTGAGGAAATGCGAAAACATAATAAATCTCTCGCAGATGCAGCTCATATGGCCGGCGTAGAAACCACACTTGATTATGCTATTTTTCAGAACAGTGGATACCAAGGTCTCTATGGTGGACTAAACCGAAAAGATATTGCCGTCCGGAAGGGATTAAAGCCGAAGGATGATATTCTTGACCACATGGGCAGCACCGAATTAGCCGCGAATCTATTCCGCGCAACGCAAACAGATGAAAAGCTGCGCCGCGAGCATATCCGTGGCAAGCAGGCTGCTAACCGTACTCATTATGAAGTCGGCAAGAAAGTTCGCCAGACAATTAAAGATCTTGGCGGAACCATGCCGGAGGATCTTCCTACACCGGAAAAAAGTATTAAGCAGCTCGAACGTGAGCAGCGTAACAAATTAAAAAAATAGCCTTGCTTTTACTTAGGTAAAAGCGAATACCGTATAGACTCTCCAGAAATCAGTCGGAAAGGTTGGTGATCTCTTGAAATGTAAATACTGCCGGAGGGAGATCCCTGACAATTCCATGTTCTGCAACTGGTGCGGCAAGAAGCAGCTGAAGGACAAGACAGAGATCAGCGTGCCCGCTCCCCGCCGGCTCAAGTCCGGAACCTGGTTTGCCCAGGTGATGGTGAAGGGCCAGCGCGTCCCCGTCTCCGGAGATACCGAGGCGGAGTACTACGCAAAGGCCAGGGCAGCGAAGGCCGGACTGCTGGAGGCAAAGAAGCCGGACAACCGTCTGGTGAAGGATGCCGTTGCCGATTACATCAAAGCCCGTGATGGTGTGGTCTCCCCTGCGACCATTGACGGATACGAGCGTAAGGCCCGGAACAATCTTCAGGATCTCATGCCGCTGCGTGTGAAGGATCTGACCCGCTCCCGTGTGCAGGCTGCCATTGACAAGGAGAAGGAGCACTACGCTGGCAAGACGATCCGGGAAGCGTGGAGTCTGATTCAGTCCGCCACCGGTGTGACGATTGAGGATCTGGTTCTCCCATCGAAGAAGCCGCAGAAGAAACCGCCCGTGTACGGCTCTGCGGATCTTCGTCGTCTGATCCTTGCCCTCGCTGAGATCGGCGGAGAGGTTGAGTGTGCCGGACTCCTCGCGGCCTGGATGTCCCTGCGCCGCTCTGAGATCTTCGGTCTTCGCT
>Ga0326511_10000353_pt1 | contig 39690 bp, 34 predicted proteins | sample 0_2496_0518_D_FD_203701 | JGI IMG/M metagenome (GOLD analysis project Ga0326511, IMG submission 203701) | Bovine rumen microbial communities from UC Davis, California, United States - 0_2496_0518 | ecosystem: Host-associated > Mammals > Digestive system > Stomach > Rumen | place: USA...
GAGCGTACCACGTCGGCCTCGCTGTACGTCCAGCCCATCTTCTTAATCATCTTCTTGAAGAAGCTGACCTCGTGGTTGGGGATGTTGATTGTTATTGCCGTCATAATCTTTGATTTATTACCTTTCGCTCGCAAAAATACAAACTAATTTTCAACCATCCAAGAAAAAACTGAAAATAGTTTCAGAAATCACAATGAAAGGAGATTTTAGCGACCGATTAATATCACACGGGACAGATGTCCCCGTGTGAGCCAGAAAATCTCACAGAGGGAGCCATCGATGATTTATTCTATAATAAACATTAATAGAATAAAAATAATCAACACAAGTACTTGAATACTAATAATAATCCAATTTATTTTAGTACGTTTGTCCATAAAACTATTCTTGATTAAATACGCATAAGATAACCAATCCTAATATCAAGAAAAATATACCTCCTACAAGTGCACTATAATGATCCCATGAGCCACTGTATGATTTGTCCATTTTCTGATAATATTCCCAATTATGATAAGCATATATTACTTCTATTATTCCTTCTATTATTAGGAATAAGGCAAGTAATGTAGGCTTACTTATTATCGTCATCATCATCATTAAAATACTCATCATATATCCAGATTATTCATTCACAGTGTCCGTTTTCTGCTGCTCATTTTTATTATTTCCAACTTGTCAATATGACGAGGGCAAAAATACGGACTTTTCAATATTTTTCCAACAAGGCGGAAATAGTTTCTTGAAGTTTTGGAAGATCGTCCTTGATGACAGACAGAACAATACCTTCGTCAATGTTTCCATATTCATGCGATATCAGGTTGCGCATATCGTAAATGGCTACCCATGGTATTGCGGGAAAATCATCTAAGGGTTTGGAGTCGTCTTTCAGTAGTTTACCAACATGTTCGCCAATAACCTGCAGACGCATTACACATGCGTTAAAAGCCATTACACGATTAGGAGAGACCATAAAATCGTGTAACTCTTCCATACCTTGGCTCCATTCGAATATGAGTGCGATAGACTCCTGAATTTCTAAAAGACGCTCATGAATAGTTTGTTGTTGCCGTTCAGACATAGATAACATCGTTTTGAATATTTGACTTAAAGAAAGGTCGCAGGGAGTCTCTGTATCTGACCACATCAACTTCGCAACCCAAAAGATGTTTCAACGTTTGACGTAGTTCGTACATCAACGACAAAGAAGGGCGGCTAATCTCAACGACAATGTCAACATCACTACCCTCCCTGTTTTCGTTTCTGGCAACAGAACCGAAAATACCAAGCTTTTTGATTCCGAATTTCTCTCCGGACACATGCTTGAAAGCAGCCAATTTGTCAAGACATTCTTGTTTTTGAATAACCATAATCGTTTTCTCTTTCGTTCGCAAAAATACAAACTAATTTTCAACCATCCAAGAAAAAACTGAAAATAGTTTCGGAAATCATAATGGATCACCAGAACCGACCCCGTTTTGACTCTTGATTTCACTTTCGAGCTGCTTTCCCCTAACCCTCCTTCGGAGAGCGTGGCTGCGTGGCTGCGTTGACGCTCAAAGATATACCTGGGGATGTTTTTTGAAACCTTATATACTTTCACTCGACAATAAAAAAATCGCCTTTTTATTTTGTATTGTCCTCGCTTATTCGTATATTTGCGCTCAGAAACAATATTTCGACAAAATACAAGTATAACCCCTAAACCCACATTTGCCTATGGGCTGAGAAAATATAATAAGGACATAAGACAGAACGTCCACTTTTGATTCTTGTCTCTGATAATTGGGGAATTAGACGAGTTTGTCAAGAACTGAAGTAGATAGTTCACGCCACTCGGCGTGGGCATTTACTCGTTTAAGACAAACAGGTTATCCCCAATACCCCAGAGACGTAGACGAAGTAAATTGTCCACGTTTTTTATGTATCTATGCGAAAAGGAATCATAACAAAAACAATACAACGATGAAAAGAACAATTAAAATCTTTATTTCCATCATGCTGCTATTGCTTACGCGTTTTATAGGAGTACAGGCACAAAAAAGAGATGCCAAGGGACTGGTACTGAAGTGAACCCCAAATTTTGGACAGATTAAACACTATTGCTCTTTTGGAATTGAGTCCGGTATTGTACTGGGCTCATTCCATTTAATCTGAGCTTTATTCTCTCGTTGTTATAATAGATCACGGGATCGGTTCTGGTGGTCATCTTTCGTTGCTCATTTTTTTGTTTCTAACTTATCTTTAAGACGAGGGCAAAAATACGAAACCTTTGGGATATAAACAAATTTTGAGTAAAATTTTATTTAGGACTACATTTCCATGCATAAATATTCGGAAAAGTCGTATATTTTCTGTACTAATACAACAAAAAAATGAAAAATAGACTGTCAGACTGACAGAATGCCGATAAACACAGGGCCTGCAGTCTTGAAAAGAGTGACAGAGACTGACAGGAGACTGACAGGTTTTGGAGGGTAAAAGGTATGCTTTTAGGCAAAATTCTCTAGAGAATTTGTTGCGAAAGCTATCCTCTTACAAAAAATTCTCTAGAGAATTTCATTTTTGCAAAAAGCAATTGTTTTGAGAAAGTTTTGAGCCAGAAAATAAGAGTTATTTGTTTGTTTATCAGATATTTGCAAACGCAATAAGAATTTGATAAATTGACCCCTGAAAGGGGTGAAAATCGGACTAAAACAGGCAAAACTGGCGCCGAAAAGAGCGAAAAATGGATTGAAAATTGCAAAAAGTGCCCCAAAAACTACTTTTTTCGTGGAGAATTTAAAGATAAACGCATAGATATTTGGATATTGATAGAAACCGCAAATGAAGAAACTAATGTTAAAAATACAATGCTGTTGTTGTGTGTTTGGGATTTATTCCTTAAATTTGCGGAGTTAAACAGGAGGAGGATTAAGTGGAAAATGGAATATATGTCACAAGAAGGCTACGATAAGCTCGTGGCCGAACTTCGTCAATTGGAAACGGTAGAGCTGCCGCAGGTGCGGGAGGCTATCGCTGAGGCTCGCGACAAGGGTGACCTCAGCGAGAATTTTGAGTATCATGCTGCCAAGCGTGAACAAGGTAGGCTGTTGAGTAGGATTCGTTTTAAGCAGAAAGTACTTGAGAATGCCCGCGTTATCGATACATCCCGACTCAACAACGACTGCGTGGGGTTGCTCAGTAGGGTAGAGATGACAAATCTTTCCAACAACAACCGAATGACCTACATGATCGTAAATCCGCACGAGGCGAACATCCGTGAGGGAAAGATTTCCATCAAGTCACCGATTGCTCAGGCTTTATTGAATAAGAAAGCAGGTGATGTCGTTGAGGTACGTGTTCCTGCTGGATTGCTGAAACTCCGAATAGAGAAAACAGAAATAGAATAAATACAACTATGCGAAAGATTATTGTTACGGTAGCACCCGTATGTCATGTGGGTAAGGAAATACCTGCCGAATGTAAGAATCCGCTGACCCCAGAGGAGATAGCGGAAGATACCATCAACTGTTATAAAGCAGGCGCCTGCGAGGTGCATCTCCATACTCGTGACCTGCAGGGTAATCCAACATTTGAACTGGATGTGTTCCGCCAGACTATTGGACTGATCCGTCAGGAGACAGATATGATTGTGCAGGGATCTACAGGTGGATTATCGACCCTGACTCTTGCTGAACGCTGTGTCAGTCTGAACGTACCTGAAGTAGAGGTAGCATCGCTCAATATGGGGTCCGTCAACTTCGGCGAGACGGTTTATGTCAACACAATGCCCGATCTGCGCTATTGGGCAAAACGGCTTGATGAGACGCATACCGTTCCAGAAATGGAACTTTTCGACCTCAGTCATGTTGAATGTGCTACACGTTTGGCTGACGAAGGCGTTCTCCATCGTCCGTTACACTATAACTTCTGTGTGGGGCCAGGCAACAGTAGTAACCTTTCTGCAACAGGCCGCAACCTTGCGATGCTCTGTTCGTTGATGGAGCCTGGTACTTCATGGGGAATTACGCACGACTCGATGAAGGATTTCTCGATGCTCGCCTGTGCTATCGGTATGGGTGCCAGTGCCGTACGTGTGGGTTTCGAAGACAGTTTCTACTATGCTCCAGGTAAGCGTGCTCACACGAATGCCGAACTTGTGGAACGCCTTGTTGCCCTCATCCGCATGATGGGCTGCGAACCCGCTACACCAGACGAGGCACGCAGGATGCAACACATTAAATAAGAGCCTACCCCAGACCCTCCCAAAAGGAGGGAGGGGGCGAGGAGCGAGGAAAGGCTACGGGTAGGCGAACGAAGTTCGGGAATGCGAGGGGGCAAGATCAGTGACTGTTGGTTGTCAATTTCAAGAAGACTTCTCGCAACGATTCGTCATTACCAACATTTCCTGGGAAAATGATATAGGGGAAACGGTCGGTCATGACACAGGGCACATTGGCGACAATCTGTCCCATCACCGTAGCTATCCGCACAGAAAGTCCTTTGGTCAAGATGTCGTTTGAGGTGATGCCGCCCTTGCCCACCAAATAGGTGGGTGTAAATGGCAGATGCCGCACAATGTCAACAAGGAAATCAGATACCTGCTGACCCAGATGCTGACGTTGGTTGGCATCGTCGATGCGTAACTCCTTTCGCGAGGTATAGACAACGGGCGTTAGTCCCTTGCCAACCGCATCATTCAACTCGTCAACCACATCCTGCATCATAGCGTCTGGTTCATGGAGGATACGAAGCACATCAACCTCCACTCCCTTGGTGCCTTTTTCTGCCAATAAAGCCTTTAACTGTCGGGTCGTTTTATTGACATGCGACCCAACGACAAAACAGCCAACCCCTTCTTGGCGTTTCAGCATGGTGCGGTCTAATAGCGGCCGGTCGGCAATACCGCTCATGGCTTTGGGGAATGACGAGGAACTGCGTACGACAACAGCTTCTTTTTCATGCGTAGCAGTCGCGAGTTCCTCTTCTAATATTTTGCAGAACGTATATAACTCGTTATACGATGCTGCATTCACAATCTGATAATCATTTGGCTGCGCACCTTTCTCAAGGATATAGTCTTTTAACACGGAGGTATGATAGGCAAATACATTGTCGCGGGCAAACTCCGTTTCAGAGACAGGAACGAGCCGTTCGCCGTCTTTCATATAATGAACACCATCAATCGTGACGCGTCCAGCCTCAATAAAGGCGGGAACAAACGGAATCTGTTTGCGTACATGATAGCCGTGCTGGGTGAGCACCTCCATCATCACTTGCGGTTCTAATGGGAAATGTCCACGCAGACAAGAGTCGCTGCGGCTGACGCATACCAACTGCAGATGATAGTCTTCGTTTACATGAACCACTGTTTCCATTGCCTCGCGCATCACTCGCTCGGCATCGTCTCTGGTCATCGCACGTGTGTTCGTGAGCATATAAAAGAATGGTACGTCGTCATCGAAAGCCATACGTACCGATGACTCGCTCCAATCGGTTATCAGTTTGCAGCCGTGAACCGTCTGAATACCCGTAGGATCGTCGTCGAGAACGACCAATTTTATTTTACAATTTAACAATTTACAATTTACCATTTATTGAGTAATTTATCTTATTTACAGTTTCTATTCTCGTTCTCTCGTTCCCTCGTTCTCCCGCTCTCTTCTCCCTTATACGATCGACTTCGTTGGATTGATGAAGGCAAAGAGGATGGCGCTGATGATGAGCATGCCGGCAATCATGTAAAGTGGCAGGTTGTAGTTGTTGGAACTCTGCACGAGTTGTCCGAACAAAATACCACAACAGAAACCGCCAATATTGCCCGCTGTGTTCATAGCTCCAGCAATTGTTCCTGCATGATGCTTCCCTAAATCAATACACAACGCCCATGCTGACGGAAGCATCAAATCGAAGATGCCAAAGCAGAGTGACAGGAAGATGAATACCGCCATCTTTCCTGGAATGAAAGCTGCCAAAAACATACATACGGCAGATACAGCTAACGAAGTGCTACCCAATGCTTTTCGTCCAATCTTTAAACCATACTTTGAAGTTAGTTTATCTGTCAGATAACCACCATAAATATTACCTGCCATACTCATAATAAAAGGTACAGCTACGGCGTATGTGAGTTCGCTCTTTTCGAAGCCGCGACCTAATTCCATGAACGTAGGGAACCAACTGAAGAAAAACCAGCTGCCGAACGCATAGAAGAAATACATGCCGCAGATGATCCAGAACTGTGGCGAATGCAGAATACGTCTCCAGGGAATGGCTTTGGGGTCTTTAAGGTCTTTAGGGTCCTTAAGGTCTTTAAGGTCTTTAGGATCCCTATAATACCAGTACCATACAGCAGCCCATACGATACCTAATGCTCCGAGCAGGTAAAAAGCTGTGCGCCAGCCCACCGTTGTCATCACAGGGATGACGACAAAAGGGGTCAATGCGCCGCCCATTCTACTGGCCGCCCATACATATCCCTGTGCCTTGCCCACTTCCTCTTTCTTAAACCATCGGCTGATGACACCTGTTGAACAGGGAGACGAACCTGCTTCACCGATGCCAAACATAAACCGGATGACCAGCAACGAGGCCAGTCCGCCTGCCATACCCGTGAATGCTGTAAACAGCGACCACCACAGTACAATGAGTGCCAATACCTTACGGTGTCCTTTTCGGTCGCCGAAGGCTCCCATCGGAATTTGCATCAGTCCATACGACAGGATGAAAGCACTCTGTACCCATCCCCATTGTAAGGGGGTGAGGTTCAGGTCTTTGATGATTTCCGAACCGGCCACGCTGATGTTGATGCGGTCGAGAAAAGTGACTACACCCAGGATGACCAGCATCGCAAGGATGATATTCTTTGAGCCCCCTAAGCTAGGGGGTTGGGGGTCTGAACGATTTACCTTTCCTTCCTTTGAAATCTTATGTTCCATTGATTAGTTTTTATATATTCCTTAATTTTATTGACAACACCATCTATGTTGTTCTCTATTTCTTCGTTGTTAAAACGCAAAACGCGAATTTCATGGTTCCTATGCTATTTGTTCAGACCCCCTGCCCCCTAACTTAGGGGTTAAGGAACTTCCGCAAGCCTTTCACACCAGAAACAGGACTCGACAAGACAGGCTTGCCTGTCAGTTCACTGAGGCGCTGTTCCATACGGGCCATAGAACCTTGTGCCAACACGAACAGATCCACTTGGTCGGCAATCTTTGCTGCTGCCTCCGCAATCAGACGGTCGTGTGTTTCACCGTCTCCACTCTGTCCAGCCTGGAAAGCACCATCGGCGAGTCCGTCAACAAGTACTACTTCCTTACCAGCTTCCTTTGCTGCGTTTTCCAACAGACGACGCGTAGGTTCCAGCGTTGTTGGCAACGTGGAGATGACTCCGATGCGTTTAGCGCTGTTTACCGCCTCAACAGCCATCGGGTAGTCAATGCGGAATACGGGAATCGGTGCAATGGTATTGCCCAGATCAGCAATATCGCCTACTGATGAACAGCAGTTGAATACGACATCGGCTCCGGCATCTGCTGCATTCATATAATAACTGAGCAGACGGCGTTTGACAGCTGGTGTCACTTTGTTGTTGGCAATCACCTCTTGGATGAGTGAATCATCTGCGATGTGGTTCAGCTTTACTTCTGGAAAATGTTCTTTGAAAATTTTTGTCAATGGCTCCACGAGTGCCATTGCGGTGTGTACAGCTACTACTTTCTTCATGTTGTTGAGAGTTTGGTTTATTTTTTTTATGACGTTCGTGTTCCTGAAATGTCCACACCCTTATGTAAAGTGATAGTATCAAGAGATAAGAATCAGAAGCATGGAATGGGTAATTATTTTAAAAATATGTGATGACATATTAAAACCACCTTCGTCTTAAAGTATATTTTATGTTTAAACCCTAATTTACTAACTAAATGACAAAATTATGAAGCACAAATCAAGTTTTAGCTTGAAGAGAACTTTTGTAGTTCTCGGCTTGGCGGTGTTATTGTCTCCTGCAACAGCTTTTGCAGAGGGCGGCAATGCCACGAAACAGCCTGCGTCAGTCATGCAGACAAAAACTGTCAGAGGTCACGTAGTTGATGAAACAGGCGAGCCTCTTATCGGTGTGACCGTCAAGGTTGTCGGTACTGTTGGTGGAGGTGCGATAACGGACCTCGACGGTAATTTTACCATTGAAGTACCTGCAGGTGCACAGCTCGAATTGTCATATACGGGCTTCCGTACGTTGACAGTTGCTGCAAAAGACGGTACTTTCCAGATGGAGCCAGATGAGCTTGGTCTTGACGAGGTCGTAGTCATCGGTTTCGGTTCAGTGAAGAAACGTGATTTGACGGGTTCTGTTGCTTCTGTTCGTTCAGAGCAGATCCTTCAGACTCCTACCTCCAGCGTAGCAGCATCTATGCAGGGTCGAATCACTGGTCTTGACATTGCTCCAAATGCAGACGGTAGTACTGAACTCCGTATTCGTGGTAACCGTTCTATCAACGGTAGCAATGAGCCACTGGTTATCATCGATGGTGTACAGGGTGGTTCCATGAGCGACTTGAACCCTGAAGACATCGAGTCTATCGACGTATTGAAGGATGCATCTTCTACCGCAATCTACGGTTCTCAGGGTGCCAATGGTGTTATCATCATCACCACGAAGAAGGCAGAGGCAGGTAAGATGCGTGTTACTTATGATGGTTATGTGACAGCTGCTTTCCGTATGCAGCATCCTGACTATCGTTCAGGTCAGAACTATTACGAAGCACGTCGTTTGGCAGCAGCCAACGCAGGACTTTGGTCAAGCTCAGCTGACGACCGAAACCTGTTCAGCAGTGATGCTGCTTATGCTGCATATCTTTCCAACGTATGGACCAACTATGAGGACTTGGTACAGAAGGGCACCACATGGAGCACCAACCATACTATTACCCTTTCTGGAGGTACAGAGAGAACGACTGCCCGTTTCAGCCTTGGTTATGCCAACGACGGCAGCAAGTGGAAGAATAGTGGCGGTACAGACCGTTACACCTTGCGTGCCAACATCGACCACAAGATTTATAAATGGATCAGTGCAGGTGTAAACTTCCAGTTGACACACAACCGCAACTACGGTTCTCCTTACCAGCAGTGTCCTACTACCGACATGCAGTTGGGTAGTCCTTACGGATACTATGACGTAGATACAGAATCCTATCTGATTGGTACTAATATGGTAGAGCGTCCATTGGAGAACAGTGGTTATGTAAACCCATTGATCAACAGTGAAGGCGACAACCTATACAAGTCAAAGAGCTACGGAACCAATGTTGTTGCCAATGCTTATATCGATATCCATCCATTCGAAGGCTTCACATTCTTGACTCAGGTAAATGCTCACTTGACGAATGGAACCAATGGTTCTTATACTGATGGTCAGTCAGCTCAGCAGATTGATGCGGGAACCTATCAGACTTCTGCAACGATGAGAAAGACTTCCAGCACATACGTAGAGTGGAACAATATTGCTACCTATCAGTTCACAATGTTACCAGAAGACCACCACTTGACATTAACCTTGCTGACCACATGGAACCGCAAGTCAACAGACTTCCTCAGTGCAACATCTATCGGTCAGACGCTGGCAAGTAACCTCTGGTGGAACCTTGCCTCTAATGATGGTGGTGCTGGTAGTTCAATTCATTCCAGTGGATACACTCAGGAGCAGAACTTCTCATACGCTGGACGTATCAGCTACGACTGGAAGAGCCGCTACCTCTTCACAGCTTCTCTCCGTCGCGATGGCGCTTCTAAACTGGCTACTGGTCACAAATGGGATACCTTCCCATCAGCAGCTATCGCATGGCGTGTATCAGACGAACCATGGATGCAGTCAACTAAGACTTGGCTCGACGATTTGAAACTCCGTGCTACCTATGGTGTGACCGGTAATGCCGGTATCGGCGTCTATGGTACACAGTCTGGTATTACCTTTGCTAACTGGAGCTTCGGTTTCCAGGACACACAGGCTAACCGCTATATCCCTGGTGTAACAGACCAGAATGGTAGTGGTTATACCCTCGTGGGTAATACTGATACCAAGTGGGAGAAGTCTTACACCACTGATATCGGTTTCGACATGACACTGTTGAAGAGCCGTATCAACATCGTCTTCGACTGGTACTATACCAAGACGAAAGACTTGATTCTGCTCCGTTCTCTCCCAACATCAGCAGGTAACGACGGTAAGTTTGCTACCTACACCAACATCGGTGAAACCAGTAACCGCGGTATTGAGTTTGCTATCAACAGCCGCAACATCGTCACCAAGAACTTCCAGTGGAATTCTACATTGACATTCTCTGCCAACCGTGAGCGCATCGATGAACTTGTTGATGGTACAGACATCCAAGTTGGTACCAACAAGGAGGACGGAACATTGATGCTCGGTCATCCAATCCATTCCTATAAGACTTTCACATACGATGGTATTTGGAAGACCAATGAGGCAGCTCTGGCTGCAAGCTACTTCAAGGATGCTGACAAGACACAGCCATTCCAACCAGGTGACGTGAGAGTTTTCGACCTCGACGGTGACAATGTCATTGACCAGAATAAGGATATCGGTTATATCGGTTCTACCACTCCGAAGTGGTTTGCTGGTTTCAACAACGACTTCCGTTGGAAAGACTTCGACTTCAATATTTACTTCTATGCACGTTGGGGACAGTGGGGTGAAAGCCCATTGGCAAACTTCGATCCGGATAATGGCGGTAAATATGTCAACATGGACTATTGGATAGAAGGCATCAATGAGAATGCAAGTCTTCCTGGTCTGATGAAGAATCGCAAACTCTTCGACTATGTAGGTTATCAGTCTTTGTCATACTGCGACCACTCTTTCATCAAGGTAAAGAGAATTGCAGTGGGATACACCTTCCCGAAGAGCATTACCAATGCTATTGGTATTGAGAAACTCCGCATATATGCAACGGTTAACGACCCATTCTATATCGTTAAGGACGATTGGATGAAGCACTGGGATCCGGAAGGAAAACAGCGTAGTGTTACCTTAGGTTTAAATGTTAACTTCTAATTCTTTAAGACTTATGAAACTGAATAGAAAATATTTCGTAGGAGCACTGCTCATGGGGGCATCGTTGTTCGGATTTACATCGTGCAACCTTGATGAGTATAATCCTTCAGGCGAAGGTGCCGATCAGGTTCTTGCCACAGAAACGGGTATGGAAGACTTGGTGAACCAGATGTATTATAACTTCCGTTGGAAATACTACGGACGTGAGGACCCTGCACTCTATATGGAAGGGTCTGGTGATATCTGGGCAAACATTCCTGAAAAGAATGAATATGGTATGCAGATGACACGTTATGTGAACCTGCAAGGCGACCGCGGTCAGATTGCAGGTGCATGGAACCGTGTATATGATAATGTGAACCTGGCAAATATGGTTATCAACCGTATTGACAATGTCATCAACCTCTCTGCTGAAAAGAAAGCCGACTATGAGGGTGAGGCTCGTTTCACTCGTGCATACGCTTACTGGTGGCTTGTAGAGTTCTTTGGCGACATTGAAATGCGCACGCAGGAGACTTCTGTACCAGAGTTCAAGGCTTATCGTACCGACCGTAAGGTTATCTACGACGAAGTGATTATTCCTGATGCTGAGAAAGCTACACAGTTGTTGCCTGTTACTCCGCTTCATGGTGATGTAGGTCGTGCAACCAAAAAGGCTGCTTACGGTATTCTTGCCCGTGCTTGCTTGGCTCGTGCACAGTATGAGACTCCAGGTAGTGCAGAGCAGAAAGTGTTCTATCAGAAGGCTTTGGATGCCGCCAACTATGTCATTAATAACAGGTCTTCGTTGGGTATTCAGCTTTATGGAACTTACGATGAAATCTGGCAGGCTAAGAACAACAAGAACAATACCGAGTTCCTGTGGGTAGTTACCCACTCATCTATTTCTTCACTCAATGCACAGCCGAAGAACCCGAACCGTCTACACCTCTATTGGGCACCACGTCTGTTGGAGCGTGCTGGTATCACTGCTGGTGCTGAGGAGTGGGAGTATCCGAAGGAGAGCGTACTGCTCATGCCTACCTATTACTTCCTGAACCTGTGGGAGGACTGGGATGCTCGTTACGATGCTCTCTTCCAGGAAGAATTCCCAGAGAACAACCCACGCGGTTCTTATAGATGGACGCAGGTAATGGTTGACAACTATAAAGGTCCTGCATCTCTCGTTGGTAAGACCGTACAGAAAGGTCAGACCGTCTTGAAGTTCACAAGGAAACATGTAACGAATGATGAAAAGATAGCAGCTGCTAATCAAGGTGTTCTCCTGTTAGGTGTTGACGATATCTATCAAACAGAGGCTATGACACAGTTGGGTGGATGTAAGATTCGTAAACCAGATGAGTCTTCTGTTTATATCGCTTCTTCTTTCCCACGCTTCCGGAAATTCCGTATCTGGGACCGCGATCCGAATGGTACCATCCTGCTGCAGGCTGCTAACGGTAACGTAGGTTTCGCAGACGTTCCAGTAATCCGTTATTCAGAAATGCCGCTGATTGCTGCTGAATGCTACATCGGTCTGGGCAATCAGGCTGCTGCTGCACAGATTATCAATCAGGAAATCCGCAATGCACGTGTTGTAAAGCCAAACCACTCACTTGCTGAAGCTCAAGTGACAGCTAATCAGATGACCATCGAGTGGATTCTCGAAGAGCGTGCCCGCGAACTCTGTGGTGAGTGGCTGCGCTGGTTCGACCTGAAGCGTACTGGTAAACTGGTTGATTACGTTCGTGGTCACAACCCTGCAATGGACGGTAATGATGTTGTTGATGAGCACAACAATTTGTGGCCAATTCCGAATACCTATCTTGACAAACTGCAGAATGCAGAAGAGTTCGGACAGAACCCAGGATACAACCCATACGTAAGAAATTAATTGAATTATAATCTGGCACTTGGGCTGGTTTTAGGCTCAGCCCAAGTGCTTATTTACTAACTAAAAAAAACAAGAACATGAAAAAAATTACTCTTTTGGCAGTAGCAGCCTTGATGGCAGGTTCTGCTTTTGCGCAACAGGTGACCTTTGGTATTCAGCGTCCGTTGGTTCCTGGTACTGATACTTATGACACATTCGCCTACATTACTACGGATGACTTTGTTAAGGATAAGGAAACTACGGGCAAGGACATGAACGTGAAGTTCTATGAATCGGATGCCATACACGCAACCTTACAGACAGATAATACTCAGGAAGGTGGTTATGCTATTGCAACCAATATCCGTAAGCATGGTACTGCCGTATCAGTGGATTATTACTGGAAGATCCAGTGCTCAAATCCTAACACAAGCACTCACTTGCATGAAGGAGTGAAGACTGACACAGGTTATGATGGTCCTGTTCCCAATGAGGACTTTGCCTTTGGTTTCGACTTCACAGTACCAGCAGGTAAGACTCTTGCGCTCGATTCTGTATTCTTCAACTTGCTTGTTGAGCAGAATGCTTCTACGAACATTCGCATTATGAAAGGTTCAGAGGAAGTCTTCAACTCTGGTTGGAGCTATGCAGCCAATGGCTATAACTCTCACAAGACCACAGAAGGACAGTGGGTATATGGCTGGTGTGCTTCTGTAAACAAGACAGGTTGGAATGCTTTCTATGGCGACGATCATGAGAAACTGTTTGCAACACAGACTGTTAAGGAATTTATGGTCAGCAAAGGTGGTGGTTACAAGGAGCTTGGTGACTTGACACTGGCAGCTGGCGACTACCGTCTGTTGATTTCCGTTGACTGGAACAATGAGAATGCAAAGGCACTCTCATTCGACGAGGTAACGATAACAGGTACATTGGATGGAGGTAGCGAGCCTGTCGTTGATGGTCAGAAAACCTTTGGTATTCAGCGTCCGTTGGTTCCTGGTACTGATACTTATGACACATTCGCCTACATTACTACGGATGACTTTGTTAAAGATAAGGAAACTACGGGCAAGGACATGAACGTGAAGTTCTATGAAACGGATGCCATACACGCAACCTTACAGACAGATGATACTCAGGAAGGTGGTTATGCTATTGCAACCAATATCCGTAAGCATGGTACTGCCGTATCAGTGGATTATTACTGGAAGATCCAGTGCTCAAATCCTAACACAAGCACTCACTTGCATGAAGGAGTGAAGACTGACACAGGTTATGATGGTCCTGTTCCCAATGAGGACTTTGCCTTTGGTTTCGACTTCACAGTACCAGCAGGTAAGACTCTTGCGCTCGATTCTGTATTCTTCAACTTGCTTGTTGAGCAGAATGCTTCTACGAACATTCGCATTATGAAAGGTTCAGAGGAAGTCTTCAACTCTGGTTGGAGCTATGCAGCCAATGGCTATAACTCTCACAAGACCACAGAAGGACAGTGGGTATATGGCTGGTGTGCTTCTGTAAACAAGACAGGTTGGAATGCTTTCTATGGCGACGATCATGAGAAACTGTTTGCAACACAGACTGTTAAGGAATTTATGGTCAGCAAAGGTGGTGGTTACAAAGAGCTTGGTGACTTGACACTGGCAGCTGGCGACTACCGTCTGTTGATTTCCGTTGACTGGAACAATGAGAATGCAAAGGCACTCTCATTCGACGAGGTAACGATTACTGGTACTATTTCTGCAGCAACCGCTATCAATAGCATCACGACAGAGAAGGTTGTAAAGAATGGTGTAATGTACAATATCGCAGGTCAGCGTATTTCTACTCCTGTTCGTGGTCAGATCTACATCATGAACGGAAAGAAATACATTGCAAAATAAACCTGATACAAAAAGTTTTCCTCGATAAGGGGAAGTGAATGCTCATTGAGGTCTGTCTTCCAAAAGGAGGCAGACCTCGTTTTTATTACGTTTTGTTTGGTTTTATCATTAATTATTCGTAATTTTGCAACATAAAAACCTATGAAACAATGAAGAGATTACTGGCATTTTTGGGACTCTTGTGCCTGACATCGGTGATGGCAACGGCACAGACAGAACAACTGGCATTCCCGACGGCTGACGGCTATGGTAAATATACGACGGGTGGTCGAGGTGGAAAGGTGTATTATGTGACACGTACAGACGACTGTACCGATGATGAGCTCATTGAGGGAACGCTACGCTGGGCGTTACGTACAGGCGATGACAGTCCGCGTACCATATTATTTAATACGAACGGTACCATCTATTTGACGTCCAAACTGAAGATGAATCATCCCAACGTGAGCATCCTCGGACAGTCGGCTCCTGGCGGAGGTGTTTGTCTGGCGGGTTATCCGCTGAATGTTAATAAGGACAATGTGATCATCCGCTATGTCCGTTTCCGCGCAGGCGACATCCCCAACGAAAGTCTTACGGGACTCGATGTGGAGAACTGCAATCATGTCATCCTTGACCACTGTTCCATGACCTGGTCGATGGAAGAGTGTTTGACGGCCTACGATACCGACTATACCACCGTGCAATGGTGTATCATCGGCGAAGGATTATATAACTCCAAGAATTCGAAAGGTGCCCGTGCCTACGCTACCCAGTGGGGTGGCGAGCATAGCACCATGCACCACACGCTGATTACGAACAGCCATTCCCGTTCGCCGCGTTTCAATGGTGTGCGCTATCAGGAGCGTCCGCAGGAACACGACCTGCATGTGGAGTCGGAGTTTGCCAATAATGTGGTATTCAACTGGAGCCAGTATAATTCTATCTATGGTGGAGAGCAGGCGTCAACAGAGGCTGATGCATTCAACCGCGTCTATATGATTAACAATTACTATCGTCCTGGTCCTTCCACCAAGTTGAATACCTCCAGCAAACGATATTTTGTTTCCGGATCAGGTAACAACGAGTCGGAGTTGGGCGAGTGGTATCTCTCAGGCAATCAGTTTGAGACATCCAGCAAGTGGAGTCCCTCTTCTACAGTCTGGAGCGATGAAAATTTGGAAAAAGTCAATGCGGTCAACTACTTTGGATTCGTTGACAACAACTCATCACGCGCCATGAACTTCTGGAGCGTGTCGCCTTCGCAGTCAGTTTATGACAACAACCTGCTAAAGAGCAAACCTGATCAGTTGAGCGGACTGACCTACGAGTGGCCATACGAGGCTTATGAGAAGGTGACCACACAGGCTGGTGCATCGTTGCCTCGTTATGATGAAGTTGACCGGCGTCTGCTTGATGAGGCCGCTGGCATCATCGACCCACAGTTTGCCGGTGAATCGCTGCCCAACGAAAAGGGTATCATTGATTCTCCTGACGACATCCAGTTGAACGAACACGACACCTATACTGTCGATGGTATTACTTACACCAACTACCCATACTTGGGTATGCGTAGTGGAGACAAATATGCTGTTGACAGCGATGCTGACGGACTGCCCGACAGCTACGAAACAGAAATCGGACTGAATCCCGTCGATGCTACTGATGCTGCCATCGTCACTTCTAATGGTTATACCAATCTGGAAAACTACCTAAATGGTATTGCCGATGGCATCATCAACAAGAGTCTCTATGAAACATCCGCTGAGTATGTGGAGCCAGGATTGGCTGTCCGTCCAGCTACGGTAATCGTTACCTTCTTGCTGGATGGCGAGGCTGAGGGTGTTGCTCCGGAAAGTATCACGATGAACTATGGCACAGAACTGACCATTCCTGCTAACAAGAGCGTCTTCAAGGAAGGCATGACGCTTACCGGATGGACCGATGGATCTACACATTATTTTATAGGGAAAAGCTACCCGATGACGCACGATGTGCTGTTGCAGCCAGTTTTCAAAACCAACAAGCATAATCTGGCCGACCGTACCGAAGCATTGACGGTTGTATGGAGCTTCAAGGCAAGTTGTGGTGCTCCCGATTTGACGGGCGATGCCCAAGGTATCTATGTCGTACAGCAAGACATCGATGGCGAACAGATTGATGTACGAATGAAATACAATCACGCTATGGTGACACTTCCTGGCGAGAGTGACTCCCACGCAACGGTCTATTATACCGATGACACCGTGCAGCAATCTGACGAGATGACGTTTGCCTTGACAAAACCCGAACAATTGTATCGCATCAATCTCGACATGCCTTACACGCTGGTGGTCGATGGTGATGTGTCTTTCCATACACCGACAACGATTTCAGGTAAGGAATACGAGCTGGTTCTGACGCCTGATTCGACAACGGTGAACCAAATCGGAAACTGGATCAACCGCAATTATTACGAAGGAACGAGCAAGGGGGACAAGGACAGCCGTAATGCGCTGAATCCGTCATACGAGGAAGACAACTACGACGCCTTGCAGGTTGTCAACGGCGTAGTCGTCAGCAGCCATCTCACACTGACCGTTTATGTAAAGGGAACAGGTCAGCTGAAAGCATACGTGTCGGGTGCCAACTCTGTGGGCGATTTTGTGCAGGCTATTGCCGTACCAACCGATGGGACAGAGCGCCTGATGGCAGTCAATCCGAAGATGCTGCAGAAGAACGGAACCACGCCTGATGCCCTTTGTGGCAGTTTGTTGCTGGCTCTCGATCCGTCGAAGGAATACCGCGTGACGCTCAATTCCGTCGGTGGTAACGACATGATTGTTACCGCTTTGAAACTCTATACCACAGGTGGTGTACAACCAGCTGACCGCTATTCGTTGAATGCTATCGCCAAACCCATTGTTGGTGGCGAGGTGATTATCCAGCCGAAGATGAACACTTATGCGGAAGGTTCGCAGATACAACTTGTCGCCACACCAGAAGACGGCTGGTATTTTGACCACTGGGAGAATGCCAAGGGTGAACAGGTGTCAGAGGAAACATCCTTCACCTATGTGGTGGATGGCGCGGAGTCGTTTACAGCTTATTTCGGCAACAAGCAAGATCGTCCTGTGGCTATCTACGATGCAGAGGTGACGACTGTCGATGAACTGCTTGCTGCGCTCAAGCGTGCAACGCAAGTGGCAACAGCAGAATGGCCGTTCCGCATCTTCCTGCATAAGGGCACATACGACCTTGGTACAAAGGTGATGACAGAGGTTCCGTCATACACGATGCTTATAGGCGAGGATATGGACAACACCATCATCGAGAACTGTCCTGATCCTGCGACGCTGACAGAGACCAACCGTTCTGAGACGACAGCAACACTGTATCTCTCGGGTAATGATATCTATATGCAAGACGTTACCATCAAACAAGGCATCGACTATGGCAAGGGTGCTATCACAGGACAGGCTCAGGCGGTACGTGCTCGTGGCGATCGTCAAGCATTCAAGCGTGTGAAGATGCTGGGCTGTCAGGATACCTATTACATTAACAAGAGCACCATTCGTAACTATCTGGAAGACTGCTATATTGCTGGTGATGTGGACTTCATCTACGGTGATGGAACGGCGTTCCTAAACCGTTGCACCATCTATTTCAACCACACGCAGGATGGCGGATACATCGTGGCGCCCAACACACCGGCTTCCAACCAGTGGGGTATCGTCATCAGTGAATGTACCATCGATGGTCCTACAACGGGCAACAGGAAGTTCTACTTGGGCAGACCATGGGATGAGTCTCCTGCAGCCACATATATCAATAACACCTTTAAGCGTCTGCCTATTGCAGAAGGATGGGCGGCAATGACACCACGTAAGGTGCTGCGCTTCCATGAATATGGCTCTTTGAATGGAAGAGGCGACCTGATAGATCTCTCTACCCGTAACACTAACGCCTGCTATCCGGCAAAAGGTTCCGATGACTGTGTCATTACTGCTGACCAGGCAGCAGTCTATACCATTGAGAACGTAATGGGTGGTAGCGATGGCTGGTCACCAACAATGCTGACAGCACAACTTATTGAACCTGTGGTCAATGCGAATGCTGGTACGCTGTCGTGGAATAAGGTTGATGGGGCTTACTGCTATGCCGTTTGCAAGAACGGAGAGGTCATCGCCTTTACCCAAGAACAAAGCTACGTGCTGATGGACGTTGTTGAGACCGACGACCTGACCATTCGTGTGGCTAATGCGATGGGTGGTCTGGGGGTAGCTTCCGAGCCAGTACATACGACTACAGGCATACAAGGCATCATCGAACTGAACGATCCAGATCAAGCGGGTGCGCTTTACGACCTGCAGGGACGTCGTGTGAAGACTCCAATCAAGGGTTCTGTGTACATCTTGAATGGTAAGAAGTATATCGCGAAATAAACAAATTCTGCATATTGCGGTACCGTCGATAATTACGAATATCACGGTGCCGCTTTTGGGACTGGTGGATGTGGCTATTGTCGGACATATCGGTGATGCTGCGTATATTAGCGCCATCGCAATTGGCTCTATGCTCTTCAATGTCGTCTATTGGTTGTTCGGATTCCTGCGTATGGGAACGAGCGGTATGACGGCACAGGCCTACGGACAGCGCAACTTTGCGGAGATGCGGCGCCTGCTTCGTCAGTCACTTTTTGTTGCAATGGGCGTTGCCCTTGTCTTGATGGTTTTGCAGTATCCGCTTTGTAAGGCAGGATTATGGCTGATGAATACGCCAGCTGATAGTCAGCCGTTGGTCAACGACTATTTCTATATCTGTATCTGGGGAGCACCAGCCGTATTGGGACTGTATGGGTTGTCGGGCTGGTATATCGGTATGCAGAACACGCGTATTCCAATGATGGTTTCCATCCTGCAGAATGTGGTGAATATCCTGATGAGTCTGCTGCTGGTCTTCGGCTTAAAGATGAAGATTGAGGGTGTGGCGCTGGGTACGCTGATTGCACAGTGGATGGGCTTTTTGATAGCGGTTGTGTTTTGGCTGAGGTACTATCGGAAGCACTTTGCTGATAGGTCTCATGGGCTTAATGGGTCCCATGGGGATAAGCCCATTCTGCCCATTAACCCCAAGACCTCTCTCCGCCGTTTCCTTTCCGTCAATCGTGACATCTTCCTGCGTACCATTGCCTTGGTTGCTGTGAACTTCTTCTTTATCTCGGCAGGAGCCAAGCAGGGTAGTCAGATACTGGCTGTCAACACGCTGCTGATGACGCTCTTTACGTTGTATTCCTATTTCCTCGACGGATTCGCCTATGCTGGTGAGGCTGTTGGTGGACGCTACTGGGGCAGCTTGCAGCTGCAACCTTTCCGTGAGGTTACCCGTGCTCTGTTCCTGTGGGGCGGGGGAGTGATGCTTGTCTTCACGATCGTCTATGCCTTTGGAGGATCACAATTCCTGCACCTGCTCACCAGTGATGAGGCTGTGATACGAGCATCTGAAGACTATTTCCCCTGGGCATTGGTCATTCCTGTTTGTGGACTGGCGGCCTTCATCTTCGATGGACTGTTTATAGGAATGACCGCCACACGCGGCATGCTCATCTCTTGTGCGACGGCAGCGTTGGTTTTCTTTGCCACCTATTATATATTATACCCCCTTTGGCACAACCACGCCCTGTGGTTCGCTTTCGTACTGTTCCTTTTTATGCGGGGGCTTGTGCAGTTCATTATTTTCTGCAGAACGATACAGTCATAGCAGTCCTTTTACTTTCCAAAAGGATACCTTTCACTCATCAAAAGGGCACCTTTCGTTCATCAAAAGCATACCTTTCACTCATCAAGAGCATAGCTTTTGCAGAACAAAGCAAAAATACCTCCCCAACCTCCCCAAAATAGTTCGGAATGCCGATATATAGGGCGTTCTGCGCTGGGGGGATATCGCTTTCAAACCTCCCCAAAGATTCCCCCAATTAATGAAGTGCCCCCCCAAAAGTTGGACGGATTAATATTTAGTTTTCGTTATCGTTACTTTGGGGGAGTTCTTTTCTGATTTTGGGGAGGTTTCTGGGGAGGTCTCAAATAGTTACCTCCCCAATCGTAATCCCTTTGTACATCGGCGTCCTAAGCTATTTTGGGGAGGTTGGGGAGGTTTTTTTATCATCATCGTATTTCGGCAGAAATTTTGCTATATCAGAAATATTTTTTACCTTTGAACTTTTTCAAAGCTCTAAGGTAGGCTGCATCTCAACAATAAAAATAATCCGTTTTATTTTGTATTGTCTTCGATTTGTACTACCTTTGCCAAATCATATCATATAATCTAACAACATTGAACGAAGACAAAGATTTCCTGCGGCAAGATAACAACTACCGTACGTTGAAGGCATTTCAGAAGGCAGAATGCATCTACGACGTGACATTCTACTTTGCCAACACGTTTCTGAAAGTAGGTGACCGCACCATTGACCAAATGGTACAGGCTGCACGTTCAGGCAAGCAGAACCTGGCGGAGGGAAACATCGACGGCATCACCTCGCGCGAAATGGAGTTGAAGCTTACCAACGTGAACAGAGCATCGCTGCATGAACTGTTGCTTGACTATGAGGATTATCTGCGAGTAAGGGGACTGGAACAATGGGCGTATAACGACCCTCGATGCGTGCAGACCCGTGCGTTCTGCAAGACTCATCTTGACTCTGCCGTATATCGCGAGAAAATCAAGGAGCGTTCTGACGAGACCATCGCTAATATCGCCATCACACTCATCCATCAATGCGACGTGCTTATCCGTGGACTCATTGAGTGGAAGAAGCGCGACTTCCTTGAAAAGGGTGGCATCAAGGAGGAAATGTATAAGGCTCGTAAGGACTGGCAGAAGAAGAATGGTGCTTACGGGAAGATTCCCTATGAAGGGCATGGGTATCATGGGAGTAATAGGTCTGGGCAATATGGATTTAATGGGGTTAATGAGCAGAAGCCCAACCAGTCCACTCAGCCCATAAAGCCCAACAAATAACAGCTTTACGCTTGTCGGGAAGCAGTTCTCAGACACATAATCTTTTCCTGTAAACCTGATAGATTTCTATCATTTTTGTGCTATTTTGTTTAAAAAAAGCACAAAAGAAAGCTAAAAACAAGCTATTCTTTGCGATATTAAATTTAATTTACTATCTTTGTATCGTCTTTGGACCTCTCTTCGGATTTTCGAATTCAAAGGGTGACAGCCAGAGACCAAGAGGCGTTAATTTGTCTTTGTCCTTTGTTCTAAAATCTGGAAAATTTTAATTGCAGGGACGGGTCAACACTAACGCCCATCTTGTGTGGTTTGATGTTATACTACCGTAGCTCCATGCTCGGAAGTCATCGATAGCACGAGCATGGGGTTTTTGTTATCTGTTTGTTTGCAATGAGGTTTTTCCAGAGCCTAGAACAAGACGAGCAGTTAATAATCTCCATGCTTTCTTGTACTACTAACTAGAAATCGCAATAATGGGGTGAGCGACGAGGTAAGTTGTTATGAATGAATACATTTTAAAGCTACGTAATGTTAATCTCCGATGGCTTACTATTATTTTTTTTGTTGCGAACATCGTACTTAGCATAATACTGACATTATCAACAGATTGCTTAAATTGGTCTTTTGCCGTGACGGCTGTTATGTCTATCATTATCTTTGTTGCATTAACTGTTCACGCAATTGAAGAGAACAACAAGGCTTTGATAGTTTCCTATATCTTTATAACAGCAATTATCGTGGAGCTAATAAATGCTTTCAGTCAGTTTGGCGATATTAATGTAGGTTCTGAAGCATTTTCCAACGACTTCTTCCTTGGAACGAACGATGTTGAAACACAGGTGGCAGGAATTCTGATTAAGAGCGCCCCTATAGCATTATTTTCGAATATTTGTAGTTTGGCTGCGTTTATCTACGGTGTTTTCCATATTAATAAAAAGTATATGCTTGTGTGGATATTGTTCTTATTCGGCTATGCAATATCTGCATATCAAGCTTATCTTCTTGTGTCTGGCGGTATCTTAAATTGGGAATCTTTTTCAAACCTTAATAGCATAATGTTACTACTCTCGTTTGTTGCCATCGTTATACTCCTGATAGTAGGTGGTAAACCCCAAATAAGTCAAAAAAGCGATGTGGAGAAGTCAGTTCCTACTACAACTCAGCAAACTTCTATAAACCAGGACACACTCAGCAAGAAACTTTTCCAACTCAAAGAACTTCTTGATGGTGGTATCTTAACACAGGAAGAGTTCGATGCAGAAAAAAAGAAAATCTTAAATTCATAATATTATGACACAAGAACAAATTAAGAAGTTAGAGAAACTGAAATCATTATTAGATTCAGGGATTCTCTCTCAGCAAGAATTCAATGCAGAGAAAGCAAAAGTTATGTCCAGTCGACCACCCCAAGCGGAACCGACTATAGATGAAGTTCCAAAAACCTCCATGACAAAGAATCCTGTGGTGAAATGGATTATTGCGGCTATAGTGATAATACTAGTGGCTATTGCAATGTTTTTTGCATTTAGAACTCAGCTTAAAGAAGCCGCTGTTACAGAGAATGAAAAGTCTATATCTTTTATTTCAAAAGATAGCAGGTATGAAATGACCGTACATTTTGGGGATAGCTTTGACTCTATAGCTGAAATGTCTAAAGCAGATTCTGAAAATATAAAACGAGGCTATGCCTATGATCAGAACAAAGAGTCTTTTATCTTATTTCAAAAAGAATACCTTGGGGTGGTATTTGACTTCGTTAACTTGTATTTTAAGAAAGAGAAATTATATGGAATTGATTTTTCTCTAAGATTGAGTAGCTATGATGGCGATTATAACGGTCAAATAAGGTCTATGTATGAAAAATTAGACAGCCAATTAGAAGGTATGTTTCCTGAGTCTCGAAATGAAGAATCTCCTGACAGTGTGGAATTTTCTGGCTCAGGTTTGAAAATTCAATTGAATCGTGAGTTGGAAGCATGGGACGAAAGTGCTAGTTTACAATTAAAAATTGAGAAATGACACAAGAACAGATTGCAAAACTTCAAGAATTAAAGCAGCTTCTTGACGCAGGAATCCTCACGCAAGAGGAAATGCAGGTCGAGAAGGCAAAAGTGCTTGGTACGCAGCCAAGTCAACCCAAGGAAGGAAATCGTATTATAGAGGATTCATCAAAAGTAATAGAAGAAGTTAGCCCCGTTGGGACAGATGTAGATGACCATCTGGTGTATGAAGCCCCCCAAAAAACATCGCAAGACACAGTATTTTCCAAGACATCCTCTGCCAAGCAGGAAATCAACTGGAAAAAGATATTGATTCCTATTGCAATCGTTATTGGGATTGGCGTGATTATACTTGTTTCAAAGAATATATCAAATAAAACAACATACCATGAAGAACCAGAAACAATTGTTGCAGTTGACTCTGAGGTAGTTGCAACTGATGGTTATGCAGTAGAAACACCTATGGGAGAAACGGATTATAATGAAGAAGCCTCTGATGATGAGTTCGCTTATGATCCATGGATAGGAGGGATGACAATAGAAGGTGGTATGTATAGAACTTGCGATAGTCGTTGCGGTCTCAACCTAAAGAAAGTTTCCAAAGGATTATATTCCGGAGATATAGTTGTCATGCTAGGAGATGCATGGTCAGACCATTCAGAAAGTTTTGACCCCAATAAAGGGTATCTTGAAGGAACCGTAAGGGCAAAAGTTGATGGGAACGTTCTGACGGTGGTCATGGATAGTTATACTTCGCGAACCTATGGTGCTAACACCGAAGATACTAATTATTTTGAGTATAGTAATATTAGTGGCCAGATATTCCGCATTACATATAATGGAGGAAAATATACGGCAAAGGTCGTGGGTGACATGGAGGGATATTTTGACGCTGCATATGAGAATGGAATCTGTAAAGTAACCAAATAACATTTTAAAATATCAAAGTATTATGAAGAATTTTAAACTTTTAGAATACGCCTTACAGGTTGTTGGCGTGATTGCGTTAGCTTCATGTGGTCCTCGCGACTATGCAGAGTTGAAGTCGGATTCCAAGGAACGTGTCATAGAATTCCTTCAAGCAGTCAAAGATGGCGATAAAGAGAAAGGCAATGATACTCATGGGTGTGTTATAATTGGAGCACAAAAAACAGCTTATGAGATAGCTGTTGAAAACAATCCGAACTGGGACCCAGAGCAAGTGTCGTTTAAAGAGGAAGTTGACACAATAACAGAAAATAGATATGGAGAATCATGTTATTATGTTTTGGTTTATGCAAGTCATAAAGGACAGAAGGCAGTTTTTAAATTAGTATACTTTAAAGACACAAGAAACGGTCTAACTATTGTTAGATTCAAGAATTTCATAAAGTTTGATTTCGAGAAGTTTAAATCGACGAATGGCTTCGCTATAGAAAGAGGAGAAATATGGGACGACGGTGATTTCCTTTTCTGGGCTGAAGACGCGCCCCGTGCTGCAAAAGTCGTGAGAGATTATATTAACAGCCTGAAGGCTGGATACAAAGGGTTTAAGTTCTATCCGTCGTCTAAGAACCTGATAGTCAGGAATGATACTCTGCTTTATGGTGCAAAGATAGAAAAAATCGTTCCCACGTCATCAAATATTGACTATTGTTACTATCGAGTGATTTGTAGTAACAACATAGAATTTACGGTAATCAACTCGTCAGGAAAATGGCAAATCGCCAGTTCGTCAGGATTGTATCCATTTAAAGAGAAATTGCAGGAACTGGCGACACAATATAATTATGATGTCGACGTTGATGCAGATAGGCCATCTTCTGATTATAAGTGTGCAAAGACGATTTCGGAAACCGAAGAGCATATAAAGCATAAATTATACATCAATGAGCGTGTGAAATACTGGATTCAGACAGGCCTTGTAGTCAAAGATATTCACATGATGTCAGGAAACGACCGAGATGGAGAAACGACTAAAGGCGTATATTTGTCGTTCTTTAATCCAACTTATAAGACCATCAAATATATCGATATCAATGCCCGACCTCTGAATGCTGTAGGTGACTTTATGGGTGGGGTTCGTGTACATAGAGGCATTGGTCCGATATCGCCACAAGAAAGCGGAACACTTTCAACGGATGAATTGTTCTACGACCCTAATGACGTTATAAGAAAGTTAGCTTATACGATAGAGGTGCTGTATGACGATGGCTCAAGGAAGAGGATTGAACCAGATAAAGCAATGAGCACGTTAGGATTTAATGAGCAATGGTGGACTGAGTATCTTTTCAAATAACATTAGTTGACAAAAAGAAAAGCGCATCCCATAAAGGTGCGCTTTTCTCTTGATTATTAGTCGACCCAACTACTGCGTAAGATACCTATTTCTGATTAATTCTTTTTTGCAAGCCAATGTAGATGCGAGATGCTTAAGACACCGAGTTTTAGGTATTGCGCACGTCTGTCTTTCCTCTTAACTTTGCAGCCGAAATCAAGAACATGCAATATGAGAACGACAACAACGATTCCCACAGAGATAAAGGTGCTGATGAATCACATCTACGAGCTGCACAAAGGCGTGAGACACATGGTGCTGTTTACCTGTAACAAGAAGTACTGCGAACAGGCCATACGACGACTGGAGAGTCAGGGCATACCCTACCTGCTGCAGCCCGCAGGACAGCAGAACCAGAACATATACTTCGGACGCCGCGAGTGTCTGGAGGCTATCCGACTCATCGTCAACCGTCCGCTGAACCAGCTCACACCCGAAGAGGACTTTATCCTTGGTGCCATGCTGGGCTACGATATCTGTGCACAATGCGAACGGTACTGCAAAAGGAAAATCAAAAATTGAATAATAAACCGTAATTTCTAAATCAACAAGATGAACGCAACAATTGTAATCTATGGTTCCTCAACAGGAACCTGTGAGGCTATTGCAGAGAAGATAGCTTCGAAACTGGGCTGTGAGGCCCTGAACGTACAGGAACTGACGGCAGACATCGTCAATGACAACCAGAACCTTATTCTCGGCACATCGACGTGGGGGGCAGGAGAACTGCAGGACGACTGGTATGACGGGATGAGCACACTGAAGGGCTGTGACCTAAGTGGTAAGACTATTGCCCTGTTCGGATGTGGTGACTGTGAATCGTATGGTGACACCTTCGTGGGCGGCATTGGTGAGTTGTACAACGGTATCAAGCAGAGCGGTGCCCGATTTATCGGTAGCGTGGATACCGATGACTATACTTTCGACGATTCAGAGGCTGTTATCGACGGCAAATTCATCGGCTTGCCCCTCGACGATATCAACGAGGACGACAAGACCGATGCCCGCATCGATGCCTGGATAGCTGCCATCACACCAGAACTGTAGTTTCAGAAGTTTAGAAGTTCTGGAGTTAACTCCATCCTCACAGGGGAATGCCCCTTGTGAGGTTTTTTGTGCTCAACAGTTTGTTGTTTCAGATTTGTTTCGTATATTTGAGGCTGCGCCTCGAAGATACTCACGTTTGAAAATGCTCAAATAAATTTGGCATTTTCCTCACTTAATCGTATCTTTGTCCCCAAAAATATGAAAGATATGAGGAAGTTATTGATTCTTTTGGTGGGAATATGCTGCCAGGCAGCGTACGCCCAGAAGGTGAATGATATGCCTGCGTTTGTGTATTACATGACCAAAACAAATATGCAGGTGGTGTACTGGGAGCCAGTAAATAAAACTGAGGACAGTGATCTCTCCTGGGAAATCCAGAACGACTTGCGCCAGAATGCGTCCCGTTATACGAAGCTTCTGATGGATGGCGGAAAAATGGCAGATGTGAAATTTGCAGGTGAAGTGCTGAAGGATGACATGGGTGAAGATGCCCTGAACGGCAGTCTGCGTAACCAATGGTATGCCATGCAGGGACTGAAATACCAGTTTGTCTATCCCAAGAAGGTGAATGTCGTTGACGATCCGTTTATGCCATCTTTCCATCTGTTGCTGACACCTGAGTATTTAAAAACACACCCGCAACTGCCCATCAAGGAGTTGAAAAACAATGAAGGAGGATATACCAAGGAGATGCCGTCCGCCATCGTCAAGCAACTTGAAAAACGGTTTGGCATGAAAGCGGATAAATCTACGGCAATGGCTACCTTCGGTGGCAGATATACATACGGTATCGTACAATTCAAACCCGTTGGTAATAAGGTGCTGGCCCTGGACGTGCTGGTAGATAAGGATAAGCCCTATTGCATCCAGTACGAAGGACAATATGACGGACCTGATTCGTTCTCTGTCTGGAATGTGGATGATGGCGGAGAATATTTCCCTAGTTATATCCTCGGTGCCTTTCAGGGTGCTGACGGACCTGAGTTCTATTTCACCCGTTGGGCGCCAGAGAGTTGTGTTATCGGTACCATCACGTTGAAAAACAAGACGATGAGCCGCTACGACATCGGTATCTATTATGTTTATGCAGAGAATCCCCAACCATAAGCGTGAAAAAGAAAATATTGTTTGTGTGCTTGGGTAACATCTGTCGTTCGCCGGCGGCAGAGGGTATCTTGCGCGCATTAGCCGAAGAACAAGGACAGAATGATGACCTGTATATAGATTCAGCGGGAATAGGGGCGTGGCATGTAGGCGAACAGCCCGACCGTCGTATGCGTAAACATGCGGCACAGCGAGGTTATGACCTCTCATCTCTGCGTGCTCGCCAGTTTCGGTCTGATGACTTTGAAAAGTTTGACTGGATAGTAGTGATGGATGAAGAAAACTATCAGGATGTGATGAGAAAAGTCCCCTCACATACTTCCTCCAATAAACTGGCAAAGGTGGTGCGGATGAAGGATTTTTTCAACGATTTCAAAGGATACGACCATGTACCTGATCCCTATTATGGCGGTTCGGAAGGTTTCGAATTGGCACTCGATATGATTGAAGACGGTTGCAAGGAGATGTTGAAGTCCTTGCTGCAGAAAGTTTGAAAACAAGGCGATTATTGCATAAAAATGCAAAGAATCTCCTTAAAATCGTGTCAAATTGCAAAATTATTATGCTTTTTGCATGATAGATTGTGATTTTTTTGTAACTTTGCAGCCGCTAACGCATCTGCGACATTAAGGTAATTAAGATTAGTTTATGGAAAAGATTCAAATGACCACTCCGTTGGTAGAGATGGATGGTGACGAGATGACTCGTATTTTGTGGAAGATGATTAAGGATGAATTGATTCTTCCATTTGTAGATTTGAAAACAGAATATTTCGACTTAGGGCTGCCACATCGCGATGAGACGAACGATCAGGTAACAATCGATTCGGCAGAGGCAACCAAGAAATATGGTGTGGCGGTGAAATGTGCTACCATCACTCCAAATGCACAGCGTATGGATGAATACAAACTCCATCAGATGTGGAAGAGTCCGAATGGTACCATTCGTTCCATTTTGGATGGTACGGTGTTCCGTGCACCGATTACCATTCCTTCCATCAAACCCGTTGTCAAGAATTGGGAACAGCCTATTACGATTGCCCGTCATGCATACGGTGATGTCTATAAAAGCGTGGAGATCCAGACAAACGAACCTGGTGTAGCCAAACTGGTGTTTGAGGGTGAGAGTGGCAAGAAAGAAGAGGTGGTTATTCATGACTTCAAAGGTGCCGGCGTGATACAAGGTATGCACAATACGGATGCTTCTATCCGTTCTTTTGCACATTCTTGTTTTAAGTTTGCCATTGATACCAAGCAGGACTTATGGTTCTCAACAAAAGATACCATTTCCAAAAAATACGATGCCCGCTTCCGTTCCATTTTCGAGGAACTCTACGAACAGGAATACAAAATCCAGTTTGAGCAGTTGGGGATAGAATATTTCTATACTTTGATTGACGATGCTATAGCACGAGTCATCCGTTCGAAGGGCGGATTCATCTGGGCTTGCAAAAACTACGATGGCGATGTGATGAGTGATATGCTCTCAACAGCCTTCGGTTCTTTGGCCATGATGACCAGTGTATTGGTTAGTCCGGAAGGAAACTATGAGTTCGAGGCTGCTCATGGTACAGTAACACGTCACTACTACAAATATCTGAAAGGTGAAGAGACCTCCACCAATCCAATGGCAACAATCTTTGCATGGAGCGGTGCGCTGCGTAAACGCGGTGAACTGGATAATCTGACAGCACTTGTGAATTATGCTGACCAGCTGGAGGCCGCTTGTTTGGATACTTTGAATGAGGGAATTGTAACCAAAGACCTCGTGAATCTGATGGAAGGCGTCACGCCAAAGGCTGTGACATCCGCAGGTTTTATTTCTGCCATTCGCGAACGTTTGGAGAAGAGAATGATGAGTTAATTACAAATGAAAATAGATATGATACTCGATATTGACATGTTGAAGGCGTTCTATGCCGACTATGCACAGACGGTAGAACGTGCAAAGGAAATTCTCGGTCGTCCGATGACCTATGCCGAGAAGGTGCTGTATGCCCATATATATAATAAGGTGGACGTAAAAAACTATCAGCGTGGTGAAGACTACGTGAATTTTCGTCCGAACCGTGTGGCTATGCAGGATGCAACAGCACAGATGGCACTTTTGCAGTTTATGAATGCAGGCAAGGACAGGGTTGCTGTACCTGCATCGGTTCATTGCGATCACTTGATTCGTGCAGATGTGGGTGTGGAGACCGACCTCCCCAATGCCTGCAAGACGAACAAAGAAGTATATGATTTCTTGAGCAGCGTATCAAAAAAATATCATATTGGTTTCTGGGGACCTGGTGCAGGTATCATCCATCAGGTGGTTTTGGAAAACTATGCCTTCCCTGGAGGAATGATGGTGGGAACCGACTCACATACACCCAACGCAGGAGGACTTGGAATGGTGGCTGTAGGTGTAGGCGGTGCTGATGCCGTCGATGTGCTTACAGGTCAGCCGTGGGAATTGAAAATGCCGAAACTGATTGGTGTACATCTCACGGGCAGGCTCAATGGGTGGGCTTCTCCTAAGGATGTGATTCTAAAGATATTGGGTATTCTCACCGTGAAAGGCGGTACGAATGCTATTCTTGAATATTTTGGTGAAGGTGTTGCCACATTGTCGGCAACAGGACGCGCCACCATTTGCAATATGGGAGCAGAACTGGGTGCAACCTGTTCTATCTTCCCCTTCGATGGTCGTGCTGCCGATTATCTGCGCCAGACCGAACGCGATGATATTGCATTGATGGCAGAAAAGAATGCTGCTGCGCTACGTGCTGACGATGAAGTATTAGCACAGCCGTCTGCATACTACGATCAAGTATTGGAGATCAACCTCTCTGAGATAGAACCGCATTTGAACGGTCCGTTTACGCCTGATGCAGCGACGCCTATATCAGAGATGAAGACCAAGGGACCGAAGGAAGATTATCCGATGGCGGTTGAGGTCGGACTGATTGGTTCTTGTACTAACTCCAGTTATGAAGACTTGGCGCGTGCGGCTTCTGTAGCCCGTCAGGCTGCAGCGAAGAATTTGGAGGTGAAAGCACAGCTGATTATCAATCCAGGCTCAGAGCAGATTCGCTATACGGCAGAGCGTGATGGTATTCTCGACGACTTGAAGAAGATTGGAGGCGTCATCATGACCAATGCCTGCGGTCCCTGTATCGGACAATGGAAGCGTCATACCGATGACAATGAACGCAAAAATGCTATTGTGACCTCCTTCAACCGAAATTTCCGCCGTCGTGCTGATGGTAATCCCAATACATATGCTTTTATTGGCGGACCAGAAATGACTATAGCTTTGGCGATTGCCGGACGTTTGGACTTCAATCCAGCAGTTGATAAACTGACCAATAAGAATGGGGAAGAGGTGATGCTTGATGAACCGACAGGAGATGTGTTCCCACCAAAGGGCTTTGAGGTAAAAGATAAAGGGTTTACGGCTCCTTCGGATACCCACGCTGATGTAGAAGTTGTGATAGATCCCACATCGAACCGTTTGCAGAAATTGGAACCCTTCAAGCCGTGGGACGGTCAGGATTTAACGGATATGTTGCTATTGATAAAGACACAGGGTAAGTGTACCACTGACCATATCTCGATGGCTGGACCTTGGTTGAAGTTCCGCGGTCACCTGCAGAATATATCAGATAACCTGCTGATGGGTGCCGTGAATGCTTTCAACGGTGAATCGAACAAGGTGAAATGTCAACTTTGCGGCGATTATGTGGAAGTCTCGACAGCAGCGAAAGCCTATAAGGAAAAGGGATTCTCCAGCATTGTTGTCGCTGAAGATAACTATGGTGAAGGATCTAGTCGTGAGCATGCAGCAATGGAACCTCGATTCCTGAACGTGAAGGTCGTACTGGCAAAGAGTTTTGCCCGTATCCATGAGACCAATCTGAAAAAACAAGGTATGCTTGCTCTGACCTTTGTCAACAAGGACGATTATGATAAAGTACAGGAGGACGACCGTATCTCTTTGACAGGTCTGAAGAATTTCGCCCCTGGTAAGAATCTGATTGTCAGTTTAAAACATGCGAATGGTTCTATCGACAGTTTCGAGGTTGCACATACCTATAATGAGGCTCAGATAGCCTGGTTCAAGGCTGGTTCAGCATTGAATGAAATGAAGAAGAGTACCCTTTAAATGAAGGAGTAAGGAGAGAAGGAGTAAGGAGAGAAGGAGTAAGGAGGGGAGGAGTAAGGAGAAAGAAAATGAAAAAAGAATATTTGATTTACAAGCTTAGTGATGAGGTAAAAACCTCCTGTAAGATAGACAACGAACTATTCTCAAAGTATGGTGTGAAACGCGGACTGCGTAATGAGGATGGATCTGGTGTGCTTGTCGGTCTGACAAATATCGGTAATGTCGTTGGCTATGAGCAGGGCGAGGATGGAAAGCCGAAACCAACAGAAGGAAAACTCTACTATCGTGGGTATGAGTTGGATCAGTTGGTGGCTCCGTTGCTGAAAGAAAAACGATTCGGTTTTGAGGAGGTAGCTTTCTTGCTGCTGTCAGGAGAACTGCCGGATAAAGAAGAGTTGATGGCTTTCCGTGAGTTACTGAACGACAATATGCCGCTCGACCATCGTACGATTGTCCATCTCGTTGATCTTGAAGGTACGAATATCATGAACATCCTGGCACGTTGTGTGTTGGAGATGTACACTTTCGACAACAACCCGGATGATATTTCACGCGACAACCTGATGCGTCAGTCTATAGAACTTATTGCAAAGTTCCCGACGATTATTGCATATGCATATAATATCTACCGTCACTCTGAGCATGGACGCTCGCTGCATATCCGACATCCGAAGGAGCATCTCTCCATAGCCGAAAACTTCCTGTTTATGTTGAAACACGAAGACTATACGGAACTGGATGCACGGACACTGGACCTGTTGCTTATCATACAGGCTGAGCATGGTGGTGGTAACAACTCTACGTTTACCGTTCGTGTGACTTCATCAACACGTACGGATACCTATTCCTCGATAGCAGCAGGAATTGGTTCTTTGAAGGGTCCCCTGCACGGCGGTGCCAACATCAAGGTTATCAATATGTTTCATCATCTGAAAGAGCAGATCCAAGATTGGACAGATGTTGACGAGATAGACACCTATTTGAAACGGATGCTCAACAAAGAGGCTTACGACAAATCGGGTCTCATTTATGGTATTGGGCATGCTGTCTATACGATGAGTGACCCACGTGCTGTAGAACTGAAGAAACTCGCAGGCGAGCTGGCAAAAGAGAAAGGCCGTGAACAGGAATATAATTTTCTGTGTCTGTTAGAACAGGAAGGTATCAAATGTCTGATGGAACATCGCAAGTCGCGTAAACCTGCTTGTGCTAATCTTGACTTCTATAGCGGCTTCATTTATGAGATGATTGGCTTACCGCAAGAGATTTATACCCCTATCTTTGCAATGGCACGTATTGTTGGTTGGACGGCACACCGAATTGAAGAGTTGAACTTCGAGGGGCGTCGTATCATCCGACCAGCATACAAGAACATTTTGGAAGTCAAAAAGTATATTCCTATCGAGGAACGATAATAATAGACAACGGTGAACGAATGTTCATCGTTTTTTTTAGGTCTAATTGTACCTCTTTGGCAAAAAAAAGAGCAAATATTTGGTGCGTATCATTTTTTTGCGTATCTTTGCCAACTAGATAAACAAACTGATAATACTAAAAATTTAAAATCTAATAAGAAAAGCTTATGTCACAAGTAATTGGACACATTTCCCAGATTATCGGTCCTGTAGTTGACGTGTATTTCGACACAAAGGGTGAAGATGCTGAGAAAGTGTTGCCGAAAATTTATGAGGCGTTGCGTGTGAAACGTCCTGACGGTGGTGATCTGGTTATCGAGGTGCAACAGCACATTGGTGAGGACACAGTACGTTGTGTTGCGATGGACAACACCGACGGTTTGCAGCGAGGTCTCGAAGCCATCCCTGTGGGTTCACCTATTCAGATGCCTGCAGGTGACCAGATTAAAGGTCGTATGCTGAATGTGATTGGTCAGCCTATCGACGGTATGAAACAACTCGACATGAAGGGTGCTTATCCTATTCACCGCGAGGCTCCGAAGTTTGAAGAACTGTCAACGCAGAAAGAAATGTTGACGACAGGTATCAAGGTCATTGACCTGTTGGAGCCTTATATGAAAGGTGGTAAGATTGGTCTTTTCGGAGGTGCCGGTGTAGGTAAGACGGTGCTCATCATGGAGTTGATCAACAACATTGCCAAAGGACACGATGGTTATTCCGTATTCGCTGGTGTAGGAGAGCGTACTCGTGAGGGTAACGACCTGATTCGCGAAATGATTGAGTCCGGCGTTGTTCGCTACGGAAAGAAGTTTGAAGAGGCTATGAAGGAAGGCAAGTGGGACTTGTCGCTTGTTGATCCGGAAGAGTTGAAGAAGAGTCAGGCCACACTGGTATATGGCCAGATGAATGAGCCGCCGGGCGCACGTGCTTCTGTGGCACTGTCAGGACTGACTGTTGCTGAGGGCTTCCGTGATAATGGAAAAGACGGTGCTGCAGCAGATATTCTGTTCTTCATCGATAACATCTTCCGTTTTACGCAGGCAGGTTCTGAGGTATCAGCTCTGCTGGGCCGTGTACCATCAGCCGTAGGATATCAGCCAACATTGGCATCGGAGATGGGTACCATGCAGGAGCGTATCACTTCTACGAAGAAGGGTAGTATCACTTCGGTACAGGCTGTATATGTGCCTGCCGACGACTTGACTGACCCAGCTCCAGCTACAACGTTTACCCACTTGGATGCTACAACGGTGCTCTCGCGTAAGATAGCAGAACTTGGTATTTATCCTGCTGTTGACCCGTTGGATAGTACATCGCGTATTCTTGATCCGCTGATTGTTGGCAAGGAGCATTATGATTGTGCACAGCGTGTCATACAGATCCTTCAGCACTATAACGAGTTGCAGGATATCATTGCAATCCTCGGTATGGACGAGTTGTCTGATGAGGACAAGTTGGTTGTGAATCGTGCTCGTCGTGTGCAGCGTTTCCTCTCGCAGCCATTCTCTGTTGCCGAGCAGTTTACCGGTTTACCTGGTGTGATGGTCAGCATCGAAGACACCATCAAGGGCTTCAATATAATTATCGACGGTGAGGTTGACGACCTGCCAGAACAGGCATTCTTCAATGTAGGCACCATCGAGCAGGCTATTGAGAAGGGTAAGAAATTGATGGAAGTTGCAAAAGGATAATTGAGAATTGAAAATTTACAATTATGTTGCAATTGAAGATAGTATCCCCCGAAAAGGTTGTGTTCACTGGTGAGGTGAAGAGTGTGCTGGTGCCAGGAACACTCGGAAGTTTCGAGATTCTGACCGACCACGCACCCATTATCTCGTCTCTGGAAACAGGGAAGGTGGAGTACACGACCGATGAGGGCAAGACAAGTTTTGAGATTAAGGGCGGTTTCGTCACCGTCAAGAAGAACGAGGTGAGCCTCTGTGTGGAGATGTAAGCATGAAGAAACACCCAATAGACAGAATTGCCAGACAATATTACCAGATGAGTTTATGGCTGACGACAGCTATTAGTTTGGTAGTGCTGGTGGTGATGAACATCGCTTGGGATATGTCATTGATCAACGGACTTCTTATTAGCGTGTGTTTCACGTTTGCATCCAGCGTTGCTTATGGTGCAGCATGGAAGTCTGTAGCCAAATCATCACCCACAAATCTGGCAAAGTTCTATTTGGCAGCCACCGCTATCCGTATGTTAGCAGCATTGGCGGTAGCAACGGTAGGCATCATTCTGCTGGACAAGAGCGAAGCTATAGGGTTCGCCGTTATCTTCATCATCTTCTACTTGTCAATATTGGTATTTGATACCATATACTTCTCGCGAGTGGAAAAGAAAGGACTTGCCAAGTTGCAGAGTTCTGACTGAATGGAAAATTTTAAAACGAGACAATGAAATATTTTAAACGATTGCTATTCCTCATAGCACTGTTCATGACCATAACCCCTGCTATCGCTGCAGAGGAAGAGGGTGGAGATATTGATCTGCAAGCCATCCTGTGGGGACATGTCAAAGACAGCTATGAGTGGCACATTACCGACATCGGAGAAACTCCAATCGTCATTCATCTGCCTGTCATCGTACACGGGAAAACCGGTTGGCATGTGTTTATGAGCAATGAGATTGAAGAGGAACCGATTGAGTCGGGAAAGATGAAAGGCTACAAGGAAGCAGGAAAGGGTACAGGTCTCTACATTGCTCCGGCGGGCAGTCTCTACGAGAATAAAATAGTAGAGGTGGCTGACGATGGCACTGAGACACGACCGTTTGACATCAGTATCACCAAAAGCGTGGTCGTGTTGTTCATTGACGCCGTCATTCTGTTGCTTTGTGTACTGATTCCAGCACGCTGGTGCCGTCGCCATAAAGCCGATGACCCAGCTCCGAAAGGATTTGTGGGCTTCATGAATATGTTTATTACATACGTCTATGACGATATTATCGAACCAGCATTAGGCAAGGAGGCAGCGAAGTATGCTCCGTATCTGCTTACTTGCTTCTTCTTTATTTTTGTTGTCAATGTGATGGGCCTCATGCCATTCCCGCCAGGAGGTGGAAACTTAACGGGTAACATCACCATCACATTCTTCCTGGCGGTGTGTACGTTACTTGTTACCAACTTCTCAGGAACGAAGCACTATTGGAAAGATATCTTCTGGCCGGAAGTACCTTGGTGGCTGAAAGCTCCAGTACCTCTGATGCCTATCATCGAGGTATTCGGAATCTTCACCAAACCGTTGGCACTGATGGTCCGACTCTTCGCCAATATGCTGGCAGGACATGCTATCGCCATCGCGCTGACATGTATCATCTTCATCATGGCTTCAATGGGCGCTTTCGCATGTGGCGCGATGACCATCTTCAGTGTGATGCTCAGTATCTTCATGATGCTGTTGGAGGTGCTGGTATGTTTCATCCAGGCAATGGTGTTCACAATGTTGAGTGCCGTGTTTATCTCAATGGCACGTCTTCATCCACACGAAGCTGCAGAGTAGTGTTTCATACTTGATTAAAGAGAATAATTAACAACAAATATTTAATAACAACTAAAAATTTAAGATTATGTTATCATCATTATTATTAGCAGAAGGAATTGCACAGTTAGGTGCAGCAGTAGGTGCAGGTTTGGCAGTTATTGGCGCAGGTCTTGGTATTGGTAAGATCGGTGGCCAGGCAATGGACGCTATGGCTCGTCAGCCGGAGAAGATGGGTGACATTCGTACAGCCATGATTATCGCAGCCGCTCTTGTCGAGGGTGTTGCTTTCTTCGCTGTGATTATCGCCCTGCTCTGCAACAAATAAGTAGCGTTGCACCCCAGAGAGAATTAAAAGAATTTCCTTCGGGAAGTATTTAAAACAGTAATTCACAGCTTATGTCATTATTATTGCCTGATACTGGCTTACTTTTTTGGATGAGCTTGGTGTTCCTCATCGTACTCTTCATCTTGTGGAAATGGGGTTTCCCAGCTATCGTCAAGATGGTGAACGATCGTAAGGCTTTCATCGACGAAAGTCTGCGCAAGGCACATGAAGCCAACGAGAAACTGGCCAATATCCAAAAAGAAGGTGAATCCATTCTGCAAGAGGCACGCGAGAAACAGGCGCAGATCCTTCGGGAAGCAGCTGAAACCCGTGAGATCATTGTTAAGAAGGCAGAAGACAAAGCACGCGATGAAGGTGCTCGCCTGCTCGCTGATGCGAAAGCGCAGATTGAAACGGAAAAGCAGAATGCGATCCGTGACATCCGCACGCAGGTGGCCGAACTCTCTGTGCAGATCGCTGAGAAGATTCTCCGCGAGAAATTGTCCGACCAAAAGCAACAGAATGAATTGATAGACAGATTGCTGGATGATATCTCTGTTGACAACAAGAAAGAATAACGGCTTATGGACATAGGTGTATTATCGGTTCGCTACGCACGGGCACTCCTGAAGAGTGCTACTGAGGCGAAGATAGAGGAACAGGTGTACCGCGAGATGCAGGCGCTTGCTGACTGTTATTTGCGTGTACCTGAGTTGCGATTTACGATAGATAACCCGATGCTCGCCAAGAACAAAAAGGAAGAATTGCTGGTGACGGCCTGCGGTGAGAAAGCCTCAGACTTGACCAAGCGGTTTATCGCGCTGGTCTTGCAAGAGAGTAGGGAAAGCAACCTGCAGTTCATGGCCAATTCGTATATCACTCTTTACCGTAAACAGAAGAACCTCATCCGCGGTAAACTTATCACCGCTACAGCTGTCGATGCTACTACTGAGCAGAAGATGAAGCAGATGGTGGAAAGTAAGACTCAAGGAACTGTTGAGTTCCAAACCGAGGTAAACCCCGATTTGATTGGTGGTTTCGTTCTCGAATATGGAACCTATCGTATGGATGCAAGTATCAAAAGTAAACTTAACAACATCCTGAAACAGTTGAAAAAGTAGAATGTGTAAATTGTAAATACTATCATTAAATTATGTCAGACAAAATAAAACCAAGCGAGGTGTCAGAAGTATTGCTCCAGCAACTTCGCAGCATCAACGACGCAGAGAAATTCGACGAAGTCGGAACGGTACTCACCGTCGGTGACGGTGTGGCTCGTATCTACGGTCTGCGCAATGCTGAAGCCAGCGAACTGTTAGAGTTTGAAAATGGCACAATGGCTATCGTGATGAACTTGGAGGAAGACAACGTGGGTTGTGTGCTTTTAGGTCCTTCGACGGATATCAAGGAAGGACAGGTAGTCAAGCGTACACACCGTATTGCCTCCATTCGCGTCAACGACAACATGCTCGGACGTGTCATCAACCCATTGGGAGAACCCATTGACGGTCAAGGAGAAATCGACCTGACAGAATCGTTTGAGATGCCACTCGACCGCAAGGCACCTGGTGTAATCTATCGTCAGCCCGTGAAGGAACCGTTGCAGACGGGATTGAAGGCTGTTGACTCCATGATTCCTATCGGTCGCGGACAACGTGAGTTGATCATCGGCGACCGTCAGACAGGTAAGACTGCCATTGCCGTTGATACGATTATCAACCAGAAGAGTTTCTATGACGCAGGACAACCGGTATATTGTATCTATGTCGCTATCGGACAAAAGGCTTCTACTGTTGCTGCACTCGTTCAGACGTTGAAGGAACACGGTGCTCTTCCTTATACCATTATTGTAAGTGCTACGGCTGCCCATCCTGCCGCTATGCAGTATTATGCTCCTTTTGCAGGAGCTGCTATCGGTGAGTACTTCCGCGACAGAGGTTTACCGGCACTCGTTGTCTATGACGACTTGTCGAAGCAGGCTGTTGCCTATCGTGAGGTATCGCTGATCCTTCGTCGTCCGTCAGGACGTGAGGCATATCCTGGTGATGTGTTCTATCTGCACTCCCGTCTGTT
>Ga0326511_10000354_pt1 | contig 39560 bp, 42 predicted proteins | sample 0_2496_0518_D_FD_203701 | JGI IMG/M metagenome (GOLD analysis project Ga0326511, IMG submission 203701) | Bovine rumen microbial communities from UC Davis, California, United States - 0_2496_0518 | ecosystem: Host-associated > Mammals > Digestive system > Stomach > Rumen | place: USA...
TGAACAGGCCAAGGCTCTGGAAATCCCTGTACAGTACTGGAAAACGCTTCATAAAGGCGAGACCGTTACACTCCCTGACGGCAGAATCATTCAGCCTCAGCAGGTGACAGGAGATTCCAGAAAACCTGTCAAGATTACTTATATTACAGATTCCAGACCTCTGCCGGAAATGATTGATTTCGCCCGTGATTCTGATCTGTTTATCTGCGAGGGCATGTACGGCGATCCTGAGAAAAAACAAAGTATGAACCAGAAAGGTCATATGCTGATGCAGGATGCCTGTCAGCTCGCATTGCAGGCCGATGCCAAGACCCTGTGGCTGACACATTACAGCCCCGCCGAGATGAATCCTGAAAATTATCAGGAGGAATTAAAAGCGATCTTTCCGGCTGTAGTCGTCTCGAAAGATGGTCAGAGTATGAATTTATAATCATGAAAGGAGATTTCCACATGAAAACTCAGAAATTTGTAGCTTATCAGAAATTGAGCAAAAAAGCCCGAAAAGAAATCGACAGAAAAAAACGTTCCGGCTGGGGAAATCTCAGACCCGCTACGCTGATCGAACAGAATCATAAAAGCTATCAGCGAAATCCGAAACACAGAAAGAGAGAAGAAAATTTCTATGCATGAAATCCAGACAGAAATTCAAAAACCGAAAGCAATTTTAATCGGCCTCGATACCGGAGAATATCATGCAGAATTCTCTATGAAAGAACTCGAAGAGCTCGCCCGTACCGCAGGCTGTGAAGTCGTTCTGACCTGTATTCAGTCAAGACCTGCTCCCGAATCTGCTACCTGTATCGGTACGGGAAAACTAGAAGAAATCGCTCAGGCCGTTCAGGATTTACAGGCTGATCTCCTGATCTTCGATACTGAACTTACCGGTATGCAGATGAGAAATATTTCTGATCTCACAGACTGCAAAGTCATCGACAGGACTATGCTGATTCTGGATATTTTCGCCGGAAGAGCAAGAACTTCCGAGGGTAAAATTCAGGTCAGTCTTGCTCAGTACAAATACAGACTGACAAGACTCACAGGCATGGGAAAGGCATTATCCCGACTCGGCGGAGGCATCGGCACAAGAGGCCCTGGGGAAACCAAACTCGAAACAGATAAAAGACATATCCGGAGCAGAATCGCTTCTCTTGAAAAAGATCTCAGAGAAATGGAAAAGCACAGGAAATTCCTTACTCAGAAACGCAAAAAAGATGGTATACTGACAGTCGCCGTTGTCGGCTATACAAACGCAGGCAAATCCACCCTGTTCAATATGCTGACCAATGCCGGAGTACTCGAAGAAGATAAACTTTTCGCTACTCTGGATGTTACCGCACGGGGTCTGGAACTCCCTGACGGCAGAACTGTCATTTTATCTGATACAGTCGGCTTTATCCGGAGACTGCCTCATCATCTTGTAGAAGCATTCCGCTCAACGCTTGAAGAATCCGCACAGGCTGATCTGCTTCTGCATGTACTCGATGCTTCTGAACCTGATCTGAAAGACAGATTATCTATGACACAGGAACTCCTGACAGAACTCGGCTGTGAAGAAATTCCGCAGATTAAAATTTTAAACAAGGCCGATCTCGTTCCGGAATTCACTCAGAAAAGCGATTTCGATACCGTCTGGATGAGTGCCAAGCATGGGAACGGCATTCCGGAACTGCTTACAGCAATCATGCATCATCTTCCGCAGACTGCGAAAAGAATGCAACTCTGCATTCCCTATACGGACGGGGGATTTTTACAGAAAATCCGTGAGGACGGCAAAATTTTCTCAGAAGAATATACTTCCGAGGGAATTCTTACAGATGCTATGATAAATATCAAATATCAGAAAACAGCTGAAAATTATTCTGTTCCGGAAAATACTTGACTTTTTTCTGATTTTATATTATAATTATGATAGTTATTATCATCATCAGAAAAGAGAGTAAATTATGAAATATTACGATATTGGTGTGAATCTGTTCTGCCGTCAGTTCTCCAGACCCGAAAAAGTACTCAGCGATTCTATTGAAGCCGGTGTCGCCTGTATTCTGACCGGCTCGGATATGCGCGAAAATGAGAAAATTCATCATTTCGTCCAGACTCACGAGGCGTGGGGGACAGCCGGCATTCATCCTCATAATGCCGATGAAGCAAAAAAAGAAGATTTCGACCGCATGGAAGAAATTCTGATCGAAAATTATAAAATTATCGCTGTCGGCGAATGCGGTCTTGATTTCGATCGCATGTTCTCAACAAGAGAAAATCAGATCCGCTGTCTGGAAAAGCATATCGAACTCGCTGAACGTGTCGAAAAGCCCTTGTTTCTGCATGAAAGAGATGCCTCAGAGGATTTTGTAAATATTTTCAGACATCATAGAGAAATCTGTAACAAGGCCGTTGTGCACTGCTTCACAGGCGACAGAGCGACTCTGGAAACTTATCTGGATATGGGCTTTTTTATCGGCATTACCGGATGGATTTGTGATGACAGACGGGCACAGGCTCTCAGGGATGCCGTTTCTGTTCTGCCTCCTGACAGAGTCATGCTGGAAACAGATTCGCCGTATCTGATTCCAAGAAATATTTCCGGTATCGGAAGAATTAATTTTCCGGCGAATATTCAGTATGTCGCTCGGACGCTTGCAGAATATATGCAGATTCCGGAAGAAGATTTAATCCGTCATGCCGGCGAAAATACAAGAAAATTTTTTCAGATTTCCTGAAAATAAAAAATCCTGTCATCACGACAGGATTTTTTTATTATTATAAATTTTTAATCAGACCAGTGATGTATTTTAATAATTGCAGAGATTCTTCTGAATCCGGTTTCTGATTCTGATTGAAATCAATCGCTTTGAGCTGTGCATCGGTCAGAGTTTCTTTGCCCAGTACAGCACGGTTGATAATAATCACATCGAGAATATTCACCAGATTATCGCCGTTGATGTCTCCGGCGGAAAGATCAGAAATCAGCTTCTCTCCGGTGATTTTGAATTCAGCCGTATAATTCTGACCGCAGTCATAAAGATAAGTAATCTCAGTACTTTCAGGAATGATCTGATTATTTTTGATTTCAGCTCCCTCGATTGTGAGAATTTTAGAAATATCAATCTCCAGAGCGTTGATGGATTCTGTACTGATTTCTTTCAGATACAGACCGCATCCAGAGCAGTCAAAATTTGTCAGAGCCGTGTTCTGACTTAGATCAAGAGCGATCACAGCGGCATTCTGAATTGTGATTTTTTGCAGACCGGTGAAAAATTCAATGCCTTTCAGCGTATGCGGAATGGTATAATTTTTCTTTTCCAGCTTCCATGAGAAAGTTTTTGCGCTGGAAATTTCAGAAGCCGAAAGAAAATTATTCTGATCTTTATCGACTTTCTGCGCATAGAGAAGCATGGAAGTATCAGGGAAATTGCTTTCATTCACGGCAATTTCCTGTATCAGCTCTCCGCCTGTGATGGTGAATTCAGCCGTATAATTCCTGCCGCAGTCATAAAGATAAGTAATCACAGTATCTGTAGGAATGATCTGATTGTTATTAATCTCTGCGCCCTCGATTGTGAGAATTTTAGAAATATCCAGTCCCAGAGAGGCAAGATATTCTGTCGAAAGCGTATCTGTATAGATACCGCATCCGGAACAGGAGAAATTTTCAAGATTTTCATAAGCTGTCAGATCAAGAGCGATCACAGGCGCATTTTCAATAATCATATTCTGCAAATTGGAAAAATGCTCCATGCCTTCGAGAGAATAGGCCGTTTTATAATTTTTCTTTTCCAGTGACCAGTAGAAGGTAACGGCTTTCTGAATTTCAGAATCAGAAAGCACCTGATTTCCGTCTGTATCTTCTTTCTGTGCATAGGCTCGTATCATCTTGTCAGGAAAAGAATCCTGATTAATAATCAGTCCGTCACTGCCGAATGCCTTGATATAGAAACATACAGGAGCGTTATTATAGGCAGGAGTCTGCCATGAACCAAATGAAGAAGTTTTGCTTGTATAAGAAGCATAATAAGACAGATCAGCCTGTTCCGGAGCAAGATCATAATAAAAACATTTCTGTCCGGCCGCATCAGATGTGATAATTACAGAAAAAGTAGTATCTTTTTCGATTTCGATCGGCTCAGGCAGACTGATCGTATAATATCCGGCATTCTCTGCCGAGAAATCCTGTGTTGAAACCAGCGTTCCGGCAGTCGGGTCATACAGCTGTTTATTGATATTTTTATAAATCATAACAGTATAATTCGCATTGATACAAGTAGACCAGAAAGAAACTTCTGTCAGAATCTCATCTTCCGGAACAGTATATAAATTCGCGGCCGCTGTGCCGGTATTGGTTTTTCCGAACGAATCCTGTATTCCGGTAATATATTCATAAATCGAATCAATGCGGGATGCCGCTTCCATCTGGAACGATGCCGCATAGCTTGTCGCTGAATAGTAGGAAAGCCAAAAATAGCCCTCATCGCCCCATGTATCGCCGTAACTGTTCTTGCACAGCCATGCACCGTCAGCCGGCGGAGCGGTCGCAAATGCTGTGGCCGGATAAGCATCATCCCAGCCAATGACAGTAATCGCATGATTGACCGTAGTCTGTTCATCAGCAGGAGCATAATAAGACGCATTTGTCTTGTTATAATAATTCTGATTGCTGTCATCGCTGTAAATCGTCATGAATAATGCGCCGTTGTCTGTCAGGCATTGTTTCATATGATTAATATCTTCGGAAGAAGACGGCGTATAAAAAATTTCCAGATTTTCCAGATGCGCAACAGACTGATTGCGATCAGCCTCGTCAAGAGCCGCTTTCTGTGTGACAGCAGGCATATTCTGTTCCAGAGCAGGGCCGATGCCATCCGCTAAAGCCGAGGCCGCTTCAATGACTGTTCCCTGCTGCATATAGCCGGCTGTTCCGGAAGTTCCGCAGTGTCCGAACCAGACAAGATGAGATTCAGAAAGATCAAGTTCGCCGTTGAGGTGATATTCTTTCATGACCGTGTCTGCAAGACCTGTTTTCAGCATATTGGATTCCGCCGAGGCCAAGGCCGCATGTGCCCAGCAGGTTTCTGTCCGTCCCTGATTTTTCACAGAAGTGGAGAAATTTTCCGTACGAAGATCATAAGAAGCCGGATAAGTACCGTCTGCTGTATAGATCTGCGAAGCACCCAGCGGAGAGGTCAGCAGAAATTCCTGTTCGGCAGGCGAGAGGGCTTCTTCCTCTGCCTGTGCCGTGACGGACATCAGCGGCAATGCGGACAGAGTCAGCAGACAGGCTGTCAGAATAATCTTGGCTTTGCAGTTCAAAATTCATCTTCCTTTCTGAGAGATTTTAGAAAAAATGCAGGTTGCGGACAATCTGCATTTTTTTCTTGAAATTTAATTCTTGATACTGTGCATCGGAGCAGGAATCCGCCCGCCTCGGGAGATAAATTTCGAGGCTGATTTCTGATTTACAGGCATAACAGGGCCTGAACCCAGCAGTCCGCCGAATTCCAGCATATCGCCCTCTTTCTTGCCGATGGCCGGAATTAATCTTACGGCAGTTGTCTTGTTATTGACCATGCCGATGGCGGCTTCATCAGCGATAATTGCCGAGATCGTATCAGCAGGAATATCCCCAGGGACAACGATCATATCCAGACCAACCGAGCAGACAGCTGTCATGGCTTCCAGTTTTTCAATACAGAGTGTGCCGTTGACAGCCGCATCAATCATACCGGCATCTTCGGAGACGGGAATAAAAGCACCCGACAGTCCGCCGACATTGGAAGAGGCCATGACTCCGCCTTTTTTTACAGCATCGTTCAGCAAGGCAAGAGCCGCTGTCGTACCATGTGTGCCACAGCATTCCAGACCCATACCCTCTAAGATATGCGCCACGCTGTCACCTACGGCCGGAGTCGGTGCTAAAGATAAATCTACAATTCCAAACGGAACGTTCAGCATTTTAGAAGCTCTCGAGCCGACAAGCTGTCCCATTCTGGTGATCTTGAAAGCTGTTTTCTTGATGACATCGGCAATTTCATCAATACTTGCATCGGGATATTTGGCGATTGCCGCACGGACAACTCCTGGGCCGGATACACCAACATGAATTTCACAGTCCGGCTCGCCGATTCCGTGGAATGCTCCGGCCATAAAGGGATTATCTTCCACAGCATTGCAGAAGACTACCAGCTTTGCCGCACCGATGCACTGACGATCAGCAGTCAGTTCAGCAGTCTGACGGACAATTTTACCCATCAGAGCGGCCGCATCCATATTGATTCCGCTTCTGGTCGAGCCGATGTTCACAGAAGAGCAGACATTGGAAGTTTCAGCAAGAGCCTCCGGAATAGAATTGATCAGTTCCAGATCTCCGGCACTGAATCCCTTGTGAACTAAGGCAGAGTAACCGCCCAGAAAATTGACTCCGCAGGTATCGGCGGCTTTCTGGAGCGTTCTTGCAAATTTTACAGGATTCTCCTTCGGACAGGCCGCCGCAAGCAGGGCAATGGGAGTCACAGAGATTCTCTTGTTGACGATCGGAATGCCGTATTCTTTTTCGATCTGTTCGCCGGTTTTTACTAAATTCTGAGCTTTGGCTGTAATTTTATCATAGACTTTCTGACAGGCTTTATCAATATCAGGGTCGATACAATCCAGCAGGGAAATACCCATTGTGATCGTTCGGATGTCAAGACACTGATCCTGTATCATACGGATAGTCTCAAGAATATTAAACGTATTGAGCATGTTTGCACCTCATAGAATAGATAATAAATAATTAAAATAAATTATATTTCATGCATGGAGTTGAAAATATCTTCATGCATACAGTGAATGTCAAGATGTTCTGCTTTTCCCATCTCGGCCATTTCGTCAGAGAGTGCGGAGAAATCAGAATTGATATTGGAAATATCTGCCATCATGATCATAGCAAACATATCCTGCATGACACTCTGAGTGACTTCGATAATATTGGCATTGTGTGCCGCACAGATGCCGCTGACTTTGTGAAGAATACCAACGGTATCCCGTCCGATAACTGTAATAACTGCTCGCATAGAACTGAGCCTCCTTGATATTTTGATTAGTTTTATTATAGCATACTTTTCAGGAAAAGAAAAGAGCTTTTTTCAAATTTTTTCAAACAGCGGCAGAATTCACAAAAAATTTGCAAATCATATATTGACTTTAGTGATTTTGAATGTTACAATAGAATATAGATAAAATTATTAAATTATAGAAAGGATGGGTTTCTATGAAAAAAAATCGGCTCGTTTCCGGAGTACTAGCCTGTTGTATGGCGGTTTTCCCTGTACTGCATACTGCCGTTTCTGCCTCGGCAGTGAATCTCCATGACAGTGCCCTGATGACGGATGAAGAAAAAATGATTAAAAATTACTGTGATATTGCAGTCAATCTTGTAAATAACGAACGTGTCTTTGAAAGAGGACTTCCCGAACTCACAACATTCCCTCAGCTGAATGAACTTACCTGCATCCGCGCACAGGAACTGGATCAGGATTTCAGCCATTACCGGCCTGATGGATCTATCTGCTTTTCTGTCATCAAACAGGCCGGAATCAAGTACAGCGGTGTCGCTGAAAATATCGCCGCCGGAAGAATTGACCCCGTTTCTACTGTCGATCAGTGGATGGAATCCAAAGGCCACAGGGAAAATATTCTCAGTCCGGTCTATACACATGTGGGCATCGGCTATTATCATACACCAGATACTACATATTACTGGAGTATGTTCCTGATCAGCAAGACAAACGGAAAAGAAGCCGCTGTCTTTGACGGACAGTATATTCCTGAACGATGGCTCGGCGATCCGGACGGCTCGCATGAAACTAATGCCGCTGATGCTAAAATGATTCTCAAATATGCCGCAAGCCGTGCCGCTGGTATTGATATTGATACGCCCACCGGTTTCCTCGAAGCCGCTGATGTCGATCAGAACGGAAAAGTAGATGCTTTCGATGCTTCGGCTATTCTGGAATATTCTGCCGCAAAAGGCGCAGGAGACACAAATATTCAGATTTCTGATTTTATCTGGTAAGCATAAACAGATAGAATTGAAATATAAAAAATACTAAGGATCAAAAGGAGTAATTTTAATTATGGACATTATGCAGTCATCACTTGAAAAACATAAAGAATGGGGCGGAAAAATCGAAATTGTTTCCCGTACCAGAATCAATGACAGAGATTCGCTCTCTCATGCCTATACCCCTGGGGTCGCTCAGCCTTGTCTGGAAATCGAGAAAAATCCTGATCTGTCCTATACGCTGACAAGAAGACATAATCTGGTTGCTGTCATCACGGACGGAACTGCTGTGCTGGGTCTCGGCGATATTGGCCCGTTAGCCGCTATGCCCGTTATGGAAGGCAAATGCGCTCTGTTTAAAGAATTCGCTGATGTCGATGCCTTCCCGCTCTGTGTCAATTCTAAAGATACTGACGAAATTGTGAATACAATCGCAAATATCGGTCTGAGCTTCGGCGGTATCAATCTGGAGGATATTGCCGCTCCCAGATGCTTCGAGATCGAAGCGAGACTGAAAGAAAAACTGGATATTCCGGTATTTCATGACGATCAGCACGGTACGGCAATCGTAGTCGCTGCCGCTCTGGTCAATGCCTGCAAAGTCGCCGGAAAGAAAATTGCTGATCTTGAAATCGTTATCAACGGAGCAGGCTCGGCAGGCATTGCCATTTCCAAACATCTGCTTGCACTCGGAGTCGGCAATATTATCATGGTGGATATTAACGGCATTCTTGCTTCTGATGAAGAATATACCAATCCGGCGCATAACGAGATTGCCGCTCTGACTAATCAGAATCTGAAACACGGAAAACTTGCCGATGCTGTACAGAATGCAGATGTCTTTATCGGCGTATCCAAGCCAAAATTACTTACTGCTGAAATGATTCAGAGCATGAATCAAAAGCCTATTATTTTTGCTATGGCAAATCCTGTTCCGGAAATCATGCCCGATGAGGCTAAACAGGCAGGAGCTTATATTGTCGGCACGGGCAGAAGCGATTTCCCGAATCAGATTAATAACGTTGTCGCATTCCCAGGGGTATTCAAGGGCGCACTTGCCGTGCGTGCAAAGGATATTAATCAGGAAATGAAAGTCGCCGCTACTAAGGCAATCGCCGGATGCGTTCCGGATGAGAAATTAAATGCTGATTTTATTCTTCCGGATGCATTTGATCGGAGCGTTGCGCTTGCCGTTGCAAAGGCAGTCGCTCAGGCGGCAATTGATTCCGGTGTGGCTCGTCTGGATGAGAATCCGCTTGCATAAATATGTTTCAGATTTCTGAATTATGGCTCAGGATTCTGGGAAGCGCGATATTTTCGATAGGACTGCTGTTTTCTGTATGTCCGTTTTTCGGCGGAATTCATCATGCAGGATGTATTCTGGGTACGATAGTTTCTGTATCGGGACTTGTTTATTTCGCTCTGAATCCGGTTGTTTCAGGATTTTTGCAGAAAATATGGGCAAACAGTTTCGGACGGTTTGGATTATGTCTGATCATGGGAGTGCTGGGTTTCAGTGTGATTATCAGTATAATACTAAGCGTATTCATGATCCGCGCCGCATGTGACAAGCCTCAGGAAGAACATACTGTCGTAATACTCGGCTGTAAAGTCCGGAACGGTGCACCTAGTCTGATGCTCCGGAAACGTCTTGATACGGCTCTGCAATATCTGAATCAGCATGAAAATGTTCCTGTGATCGTCTGCGGCGGGCAGGGTGCTGATGAGAGTATCTCAGAGGCGCAGTGCATGAGTGAGTATTTAATTTCTCACGGAATTCAGGAATCCAGAATCTATCAGGATAATACTTCGACTTCTACGCTCGAAAATATGCAGAACGCAAAGGAAATTATATTAAAACAGGGCTGGACTCCGGAGATTGTTATTATTACTGATGGTTATCATCAGTATCGCTCGGCAAATTTCGCACGGAGTCTCGGCCTGAAAACAAGTGCAGTCTCTGCAAAGACTTCGTGGTATTTAGTCCCGTCCTACTGGGTAAGGGAATGGCTTGGAATATGTTATCAGTTTGTGTTCGGATGATTCCGGACACATACTGTTATACTGTCAGTCAGCAGGTGCTTACTATGAAAATTTTATTTATTTCTGATCAGGAAAGCAAATCGCTCTGGGATTATTATCAGCCCGAAAAGCTCGGCAATCCGGATTTAATGATTTCCTGCGGCGATCTGAAACCCGAATATCTGGAATTTCTTGTCACAATGGCACATTGTCCGTTATTGTATATTCACGGCAATCATGACACAGAATATGCTCAGAGACCGCCGGAAGGCTGTATCTGTATTGATGATGCATTGTTCAGTTATCAGGGAGTCCGGATTCTGGGGCTTGGCGGTTCGATGAAATATAATCAGCATGATCTGCCGTTTCAGTGTACGGAAAAACAAATGCAGAAGCGTATTAAGAAATTACGCTTTGCCTTATGGCGTTCGCATGGATTTGATATTCTGGTCACCCATGCTCCGGCGAAAAATCTGAATGATCTGCATGATCTTCCGCATCAGGGCTTTGCATGTTTTCTTGATTTATTAAATCAATATCAGCCAAAATTATTCTGTCACGGACATGTGCATCTGAATTATGCCGGTCTGCCGAGAATTGATCAATATCAGAATACTGTGATTTTAAATGCCTATGAACGTTATCTTTATGATTTTCGTCAGAATGCATAAAAATCAGAACAGATTCCAGAGAAAATTATTTGATAAAAATTTGTCAAAATGCATTGACAAAAAAATAACAATGTGGTAAAATAAAACTGTAGAGAAAAGAAATCATACAGCAAAAAACTACAGGTTGAAAAATATTCAGAATAGGAGAGATTTATACATGAATAATGAAATTCTGGTAGACAGCGTGGAAACGCTCGAAGCCAAAATCCAGAGTGTCCGTGCCGCACAGGAGAAATTCTCCACTTATACACAGGAACAGGTGGATCAGATCTTTAAGGCTGCTGCACTCGCTGCCAATCATGCCCGTATTCCGCTCGCAAAAATGGCCGTGGAAGAAACCGGCATGGGTATCATGGAAGATAAAGTCATCAAGAATAACTACGCTGCCGAGCATATCTATAATGCTTACAAGAATGTGAAAACATGCGGTGTCATCGAAGAAGATAAGGCATTCGGCGTAACTAAGATCGCTGAACCGATCGGCCTGATCGCTGCTGTCATCCCGACAACAAACCCCACTTCTACCGCAATTTTCAAATCCCTGCTTGCTCTGAAAACCAGAAACGGTATTATCTTTTCTCCGCATCCGAGAGCTAAGAAATCTACCATCGAAGCCGCAAGAATCGTTCTCGAAGCCGCTGTCAAGGCAGGTGCTCCGGAGGGAATTATCGGCTGGATTGATGTGCCCTCTCTCGAACTGACTAATACAATCATGAAAGAAGCAGATATTATTTTAGCTACCGGCGGCCCTGGTATGGTAAAGGCGGCTTATTCTTCCGGTACGCCTGCTCTGGGTGTCGGTGCCGGTAATGCTTCGGCTGTGATTGACGATTCTGCTGATATTTTAAATGCTGTCAATTCTATCATGCATTCCAAGACATTCGATAACGGCATGATCTGCGCAACAGAACAGACAATTATTGCTCATAAAAATATCTATGATGCTGTCAAGGCTGAACTCCTCAAGAGAGGTGCTTACTTCCTCAACGAAGAAGAGAAGAATAAGCTCAGAAGCACTATGCTGATCAACGGTGCTCTCAATGCCAAGATCGTAGGTCAGAGACCTTACAAGATTGCTGAACTCGCTGGATTTACTATTCCGGAAGAAGTCAAAGTCATTGTCGGCGAAGCAGAAGATACCAGCGTTGATGAGGCTTTCGCTCATGAAAAACTCACTACGATCTTAGGCATGTATAAAGCAGAAAGTTTTGAAGACGCTATGGATAAGGCTGAACAGCTCCTGTTCAATGCCGGCGGTCTGGGTCATACTTCCTCCCTGTGGATTGATAATAACAGCGCAGAGGGCAGAAAGAAACTCAATGCTTTCTCTGACAGAATGAAAACTTGCCGTATTCTGGTGAATACTCCGGCTTCTCTGGGCGGTATCGGCGATCTGTATAACTTCAAATTCGCGCCCTCTCTGACTCTGGGCTGTGGTTCTTGGGGCGGAAACTCTGTTTCTGAAAACGTAGGTGTAAAGCATCTGATCAATATCAAGACCGTTGCTGAACGCCGTGAAAATATGCTCTGGTTCAGAACACCTCAGAAAGTATATTTCAAGAAAGGCTGTCTGCCGGTGGCTCTCGATGAACTCAAGAACGTCATGGGCAAGAAGAGAGCTTTCTTAGTAACAGATGAATTTTTATACAAAAACGGCTTTACTAAATGCATTACTGATAAGCTCGATGAAATGGGAATCGCCTATACTGTATTTGCTGATGTTCAGCCTGATCCGACTCTGGAATCTGCTCAGAAAGGCGCAGAGGCTATGCGCAAATTCGAGCCTGACTGCATTATCGCACTCGGCGGCGGTTCTGCTATGGATGCTGGTAAGATCATGTGGGTGCTCTATGAACATCCCGAAGCTGATTTCTTAGATATGGCAATGAGATTTATTGATATTCGCAAGAGAGTTTATACTTTCCCGAAAATGGGCGAAAAGGCTTATTTCATTGCAATCCCGACTTCTTCCGGTACTGGTTCTGAAGTCACTCCGTTTGCTGTTATCACAGATCAGACAACCGGTCAGAAATATCCGCTTGCTGATTATGAACTGCTCCCGAATATGGCGATTGTTGATACTGATCTCATGATGAGTGCGCCGAAAGGCCTGACAGCCGCTTCCGGTATTGATGCCATGACTCATGCACTCGAAGCCTATGCTTCTGTGATGGCTACAGATTATACTGACGGTATCGCGATCAGAGCAATGCAGCTGATTTTTGAATATCTGCCGAGAGCTTACAAAGACGGTACTGATGTCATTGCCCGTGAAAAAATGGCAACTGCTTCTACTATGGCTGGTATGGCCTTTGCAAATGCATTCTTAGGTGTATGCCATTCTATGGCGCATAAGCTGGGTGCATATCATCATCTGCCGCACGGTATCGCAAACGCTCTGTTAATCACAGATGTCATGCGCTTCAATGCCGCTGAAAAGCCTGCTAAGATGGGCACATTCTCTCAGTATCAGTATCCGCATACACTCGCCCGCTATTGTGAGTGCGCCCGTGCCTGCGGTGTCACCGGCGACAGCGATGAAGAAGTATTCGAGAAATTTATTGCGAAACTCGAAGAACTCAAAGATGCAATCGGTGTTAAGCATTCTATTAAAGAATACGGCGTGGATGAAAAAGATTTCTTCGATCGTCTTGATCAGATGTCCGAAGATGCTTTCGATGATCAGTGCACCGGTGCTAACCCCAGATACCCGCTGATCTCTGAAATCAAAGAAATCTATACCAGAAATTATTACGGCAAAGATACTAAAAACGACTGATAAAAATTTTACGGCACTCCGGCTTCGTCCGGAGTCGCCATAGAATTGAGGTTAGAATATGACAAATAATTTTGAATTGTTCCGTGTGCCGGAAAAAGTGTATTTCAAAAAAGGCTCGCTTGCAATCGCACTTCGGGAACTCACAGAGATTTATAAAATCAAAAAAGTCCTGATTCTGGTCGCTGATCTCCGCGCACAGGAAGCATATATTCAGCAGATTACTGACAGATTACATGAATTGCAGATTGACTATGCTGTTTCAGAACCGGATTCTGTTATCACATCTGCACCGGAATGCATTCTTGCTTATGGCGATACAGTTCTTGAAACAGTTGCTGAACAGGTATCTGCTCTGCTGGAAAAGCCGTATTATATCACAGTTCCGTCACATCTGGGAACATATGCCCATGTCCTGCCTCTGCCGGACGGAAATTTTCCAGATATGGCAATTATAGATACTGATCTCATGCAGGAAAATCCGAATGTTATCAAACGCGCTCTTGCAGATGCCCTGAGTGCTCTCGCTTCTGAAAAAGCAACGGAATATTCTGACGGTATGGCCGTCAGAGCCGTGCAGATGCTCCTGCATGTTCAGAACTGCTCGCCGGAACAGCTCGCCGAGGCCGGAACATTAACAGGCTTTGCCTTTGCAAATGCCCGTGCTGAAAAAAATCAGTATGCCGGACATGAAGCAGTCTGTGCCGAAAAACTCGGCATGGAAACAGAATCGCTTCTCAAAACGCTGGAAGCAATTGCTTTTAATTTTTAATTTTTTGAAAGGAGGATTTTTTCATGGAAATCCTTGAAAAACGTCCGAAAAAAGTGATCTACCGTGACGGCGATTATGCTGTCAAGAGCTTCGATGCTGATTATTCTATCTCTGATGTCCTGAACGAAGCTCTCAATCAGGCAAGAGTAGAAGAAACCGGCCTGCCGATTCCCAAACTTGTCGAAGTCCGCAAAAAAGACGACAAGTGGGAAATCGTGATGGAATACATCGAAGGCAAGACAATGAAACAGATGATTACTGAACATCCCGAAATAGAAGATGAGATTCTGAATCAGTTCGTAGATATTCAGCTCAGGATTCATAATACAACTGCTCCTGCTACACTGAATAAGCTCAAAGACAAGATGAACAGAAAGATTTCTGAAACTCATTTGGATGCAACTACCCGTTATGAACTGCATGTCCGTTTGGATAGTATGCCGAAGCATAACAAAGTTTGTCATGGCGATCTGGGTCTCGGCGATGTGATTATTACTAACGATGGAAAATATTATATCATCGACTGGGCACATGCCACACAGGGCAATGCTTCTGCTGATGCCGCAAGAACTTTCCTGAAATTCAGCCTGACTTACGGGTCGGAACGTGCTGATAAGTATCTGAATCTGTTCTGTAAAAAAAGCGATACTGCAAAACAGTATGTACAAAGATGGCTTCCGATCGTAGCCGCTTCCCAGTCCGTCAAGGGTCATGAAGAAGAACGTGATCTGCTTCTGAAATGGGTCGATGTTGTCGAATACGAGTAATTTTTAATTCTGAAAAATTCCCCCTGCCGAGGCAGGGGAATTTTTCACAGAAAGGAAATCGCTATGCAGAATGATCAGAAAAAATTCAGATTTTATCAGACTAAAAATCATGAGTTTGTCTGGACGGATGACGAACGTTATAAAATCAGTTATTCCAATCCGCAAATGCAGGCTTTTGATTATGAAAAGCCCGTAAAAACTATCAGAGAGATTCAGTATTTTTATTATGATTTGGCAATTTCTGTCAGGAATCCCATCACAGGCGAATGGGAATTGTTTTCTTCGGTCAGAACACATGATTTTCCGTTAGTGGAGTATCTGGGCGAGGCGATCAAAACGCTGATTACAGATAAAATCAAGACAGGTGCACAGCGTTATCCGGATAAGAAACATGAAGAATATACATATTTTAAATCCCAGTCGCTGACTCATCCGCTTCATGAGGATTTCTACGATATTCGCCGTTATCATTATACAGGCGACAAATCCGAATGGTATGAGATCTATATCGGTATATTTGATACTGCCGTCCTAATTCAGCCTCTCTGTGAAGACGATCTCTGGGCTTTGTATGACTGTGCTGAAAAATTTATCAAATACTGTATCGAGATTTATAATATTCAGGTACAGGAAAATCCTGCATGATCTCCATGCAGGATTTTTTTTGAATTATTCAGCTAAAGCCTTGTATAATAACTGATATAACATCATAGCCTCTTCCGGAGTCAGATTCATACAGCCGTTCATTTTCGCAGGAATATTCACAGCCTTTTCTTTCAGAGCCTCTCCGGATTCTGTGATTTCTACCAATAAGACCCGCTCGTCTTCTTTGGAGCGATAACGATGCACAAAGCCTTTTTCTTCGAGACTTTTCAGCAGGGGAGTCAGCGTTCCGGAATCGAGATATAATCTCTTGCCGAGTTCTTTCACGTTGATTTTTTTGACTTCCCAGAAAACCATCATAGCAATATACTGTGTGTAAGTCAGATTCAGTTCATCCAGATATTTATGATATTTCCTGATAATCTGCCGTGAACACGCATATAACGGAAAGCAGAGCTGATTTTCCAGTTTCAGAGTATCATAATTTTTCTCTGTCATGATAATTCCTCATAGGCCGCACGGACTGCCTTTGCAAGCTGATCAGCACAGGAAGTAGGTCTTCTTCCGCAGGTATTGCCGGAGAGTTTTTCTTCGATCTGATCGACTGTCCAGCCATCGAGAAGTTTGGAAATTGCTTTCAGATTGCCGTTGCATCCGCCCATAAACTGAATATTATGAATCACATCGCCGTCAATATCGAACGTAATCTGCATGGGGCAGACGCCCTCAGGTTCATAAACATAATTCTGCATATTATAACAACTCCTTTATTTCAGCTTCTAATTTTTCAGGTTTATCGACAGGGGCATAGCGCTCTTTGACATTGCCCTGCTTATCGACTAAGAATTTTGTAAAATTCCACTTGATCTTACTGCCGAGCATTCCGCCCTGCTGTTCTTTCAGGAACGTATAGAGCGGAGCTTCATTTTCGCCATTGACTTCGATCTTTGCGAACTGCTTGAATGTGACTCCATAGCGGGACTGACAGAAATCAACAATTTCTTCTTCCGTACCGGGGGCCTGACCGCCGAACTGATTGCAGGGGAAATCCAGAATTTCAAGACCCTGATCTTTATATTTTTCATATAAATCCTGAAGGCCCTCGTACTGAGGTGTAAAACCGCATCCGGTAGCAGTATTGACGATCAGAAGCACTTTATTTTTATAATCAGCGAGGGGAATCATATTGCCTTGGGCATCTTTCATAGTAAAATCATAGATACTGTTCATAATAAAAACTCCTTTGAATTAATTTTTCTCAATTTGATTGAGTACAATTAAATTATAGCAAATCTATTCTGATTTGTCAAGAGGTTTTTGAAAATTTCTTTTATTTTTTTTATAAATATCAAAATAAAAAAATCCTGCTCTCTTACAAGAGCAGGGAAGTATATTATTCTTCATCATCAGAGGCGATCTCTCGGCAGATTCCGTTTTCATCAAAAGCAATGTTACGGGAAATTTTCTCTAAATGCCGATAATATTCATACTGTGCATCCGGATCGGATATATAAGAAATCGTACACTCTGACTGCAAGGCCGGAATATACTGTAATTCTAACTGATAATCCGAACGTGTGCCCGTGACATGCAGTTCAGCTAAAACGCTGTCCTGCGTCTTGGAATTGAACCAGAAATTCCCCAGTGAATAGACAATCGGCTTTCCGTCATAGAATTCGATTCCCTGCAAACAGTGCGTATGATTGCCGATTACTGCATCTGCTCCCTGACGGATTAATTCTTTTCCGACAGTTTCCTGATAATCTTCGAGATATTCCACGCCCTCGATTCCCCAGTGAATATAGACGATAACTAAATCTGCCTGTTCACGGGCTTCACGCACACGCTGATACATCAATTCCGGATCGACTGTACGGAATACACCTGCTTCGGTTTCTGTCGCGCCTTTGGTAAGCTCTTCCCATTCGACACGAGTTCCGGAAATAAAAGCGACTGTCAGACCATCCAGATCAACAAATCTTGTTTCAGAGGCTTCTTCAAGATTTTTTCCAGCTCCGACACGCATCATATCAGTATTATCAATCGTTTCGAGCGTATCGAGAAGCCCCTGTTCACCGTAATCGTACATATGATTATTAGCAAGAGCGAGAATATCGACTCCAAGATCTTCCATCAGAGAAATATTTTCCGGATTGGCACGGTAGATATAATCTTTTCCCTGAGTCGGAACGCCTCTTGTCGTATAGGGAAATTCATTATCAGCAAGACAAATATCTGCTTCACGCATATGCTGTACGATTGTTTTATCAAAACAAGCATACAGATCGCGGCCGCTGTTAATCCAGTTCTGTGTTGTCCATGCACCGTCTTCAATGCTGATGTCTCCGGTAAAGCAGATTGTATAATCAAACGGAATTTCCGGCTTGGTTTCTGATACAGGTTCTGTCTGAGGCGGTTCTGTTTCGGGTTCAGGAAAATCCTCGACAGGAATCGTCATGACATTCAGCTGATTCTGATTCATAACAGGTCTTTCGCAGGCTGTGAATGCTGTCAGGCAGAGTATGGCAGGCAGACACAAATATATTTTTTTCAAATTTGATTCTTCCTTTCATGATCTGAAATTGCTGATTTTATTATAGCATACTCTGACAGATTTTGCAAGCATAAATAATTCACAGCATTCCGGCAATACTATCACAGAGCTGTGATGCTCATATTCATGCATGAAAGGAGTGCAGCCGTTATGAAGAAAAAAATAATCTGGGCAGTTCTGCCGTTCGGCGCAGCCGTTCTGCTGACTGCATGCGGAAGAAATGATGAATATAATCGAAACGATCATGCTGTTACAGCTGTTCCCCGTGAGACAGCTGCAATGACTGACCGGCCGAATCATAACAGAGTCGGCAGAGATGCCGGCGATATTGTTGATGACGGTATGGATATTGTCAGTGATGTTGTGGACGGCGGCAGAGAAATCGCCGGAGATGTCAACAGTGCAATTGATGATATAGCTCGGCGTGAATCCAGTGCCGGAACAGATGCCAATGACAATTACTATGCCGGCAGTGACGGCCGGACAGAATCACAGACTACAGTCAGATAAAAAAATTCAGTCTGCATAGTATGATACTATGCAGACTGTTTATTATGATTCTTCCGGAACGGGTCGGAACAGAATTTTTTTCATCTGAGGCTGTAATTTAGCAAGTGCTTTATAAAGCTGTTCCAGCAGGAGAGCACTGCCCAGTGTCAGAGCCGTAAGAATCAGAAAATCAATCAGAGGACTGCGTGTAAGATAGACCAGTTTCGCCGCCTCACAGAAATGAAAACAGAAAAATGAATGAATCAGCCACATTTCCGTACTGTATTTTCCTGCAAAGCATACGGCAGTTTTCAGCGGTCTGAGACTGTCAGCGAGTACAGAGGCAAAAATTGTAAATGCCGCCGCATGAATAATTTCTATATATTCGCCTAAGATATAACTCCGGATATAGAGAATTCCCAGACAGCCGATCAGTCCCATGATTCCGCTGAAACGGAATCGCATCAGATATTTTTTGCAGACTTCCAGTTTATCATGTTTGGCAAAGACAATTCCGGCAAAAAACGGACTTGTGCCCTCCATATTCAGGAAATGCGAGTAGAAAAAATTGCTCCCGACATTGGAAAATGCTTCGATCTTGGGAATATCATCAAATACATTCCGGACAAGTATATCAATCATCAATACAAGAAACATACTGAGAGTAAAGCTCTTGTTTTTTCTGGTTGCGATGCAGAATAATAATCCCATCGGCATGACACATAAATATGCCGCTAAAAACCACCATTCACTATTGATGCTGTCCGTCAGACCGAGGAAATTTGCAAGTATCATGCTGATTAGCTCTTTCTTATCCGTGACGGCATAACGCTGATAATTCGGCAGAAGACCTTCTCCGCTTCTCCGGAAGAAAATAAAGGCAATCGGCACGAAAACGGCAAAGACTTTCCAGTAGCTTTTATATAATGCAAAAATCGACTTTGTCAGACTGTATTTATTTTTACTCCAGCGTTTGTACAGACCATAGCCGCCGACAAAATAGAATATCGCCACACACAGCCGGAAAGCTGTTGCCATCATCCGGATATAGCCCTCTTCTGCGAATGGTTTCCAGAGTGTCAGAAAGCCCTCGAATTCCGGAGGCTGACGTTCAGGAAATGCCGCTAAATGATGGAACATCATCATCAGTACGGCAAAGCCCTTGACCGCTCTGGTATCTTCTCTTGTGAACATAATAAAAAAAATTCCCCTCTCTTGATATAAATATATAATCTCACAAAGAGAATTATAGCATATCTGTCGGGTTTTGTCAATAAAAATCCCCCTGCTTTTTCAGCAGAGGGAAGATTTTTTTGATCAGAATCGGAAGTCACGTCCGCCGCCGTTCCGGATTTTTTCAAGATATCCGATCGTCTTGGTACGGACTTTTTCATTCGGAATATTATTTAATTCAGTCTGAATCAGTTTTTCGCCGATTGTTTTTGTCTCCGGAGATGCATAATCTTCCAGATATTCCTGTAATGTCATGAGTGCATTCGGATGACAGCAGTTCAGAATCTGACGTGATTTGCATAACTGCATAAATCTGTCGCCGGTTCTGCCTGCTCTGTAGCAAGCTGTGCAGAAAGACGGAATAAATTCATCTTCCATGAGCCATTTCACGACTTCGTCAAGCGTTCTCTGATCGGAAACATCGAACTGCTCTGTATCGTGAGGGCGTTCCTCTTCCGTATAGCCGCCGACAGAAGTACGGGAACCGCCGCTGATCTGAGAGATTCCCAGCCGGAGTGCCATTGCACGGACTTTTTCAGATTCACGGGTAGAAATAATCATACCAGTATAAGGCACAGCTACTCGGATGCAGGCGATAATTTTAGCAAAAATTTCATCAGAAATAGAATTATCAAACGCAGAGGGGTCAATATCATCAGCATGTTTGATTCTCGGAACGCTGATCGTATGCGGGCCGACTCCCTGTACGGCTTCGAGATGCTCTGCGTGCATGAGCAGTCCGGCGAATTCATAGCGATACATTTCGAGGCCGAATAATACACCTAAGCCGACATCATCAATACCGCCCTCCATAGCTCTGTCCATCGCCTCTGTATGATAGGCATAATCATGTTTCGGGCCTGTCGGATGCAGATTCTCATAGCTTTCTTTATGATATGTCTCCTGAAACAGAATATAAGTTCCGATTCCGGCTTCTTTGAGTTTCCGGTAATTTTCTACAGTCGTAGCGGCAATATTGACGTTCACACGGCGAATATCACCGTTTTTATGATGAATGCTGTAAATTGTCTTGATGCTTTCCAGAATATATTCAATCGGATTATTTTTCGGATCTTCACCGGCTTCGATTGCAAGACGCTTGTGTCCCATATCCTGAAGGGCGATGACTTCTGCACGGATTTCGTCCTGAGTCAGTTTCTTTCGGGCAATATGCTTGTTCTTCATGTGATACGGACAGTAAGTACAGCCATTGATGCAGTAATTCGACAGATACAGCGGTGCAAACATAACGATTCTGTTTCCATAGAAATCTTTTTTAATCTGCTCTGCCAATTGACAGACTTTCTGATTTAATTCTTCATCTTCGCAGGCGAGGAGAACACTGGCTTCTCTGTGAGTCAGGCCTTTGTACTGAGCGGCTTTTTCAAGAATCTGTTCGATCATTTCACGGTCATTTTTATGCTCGTCAGCGAATGCGAGTGTATCCAGAATTTCCTGATGATCAATAAATTCTTCTGCTTTGAGAGATTTGGGATTATACATAAAAAAAATACCTCCTGTAGGTCTGTGCTGAACATCAGCGGAGGCTGAATAAAATATTGCTCCGGCTTTCGCTTTATGGGTCAGGATGCAGCGTCAGACGATTTGATAAAAATAATTTGTCAGTTTTGCCGTCAGTTCTCTTCCGGCTCAACAGAAATATTATAACATATGACCAATCAAAAGTCAATGGATTTTTTATGAATTTTTTTATTAAAAAAATAAATCCTGTTCCGATCGCCGGAACAGGATTTGATTAATATTCAAAAATTTTCTGTAAAATTCTGCCGTTATCGTCCGGATAGCAGACTGTTACAGAATTTTCTGACCAGATCAGAGCGAATCTGTCACCGGAATAGAGAATTCCGGCCGGAGTTTCTGAAATTTCATATTGATCAGAAAACGGATTTTGATATTCATAATTTTCGGAAGCGAGTTCTTCCCATCGGGAGTGCGGTATCATACCGCTTGGATTGGAAGTTTTCCAGAATGTCAATTGTGATTCGTCATAAAAGCTGTCATAATTCACAGCGAGATAACAGCCATAGCCATACTGTTCAGGAAACGGATAATAAACAGTTGTTCCGGCCTGATCATCTTTGATATTGATTGTATTGATCATGATTTCAGTATTTTCAATATCAGTCTGATTTAAAATTATAATATCGCAGAACGGGGAATCCAAATCATTTTTGACAGATTTCTGTATTGCAGTAATCACAAGATACTCTCCGGCTTTTTCAGCAGAATAGAAATATCTCTCCGAACCGGACGGATAATAATTCGCACGGCTGTGCAGATAAATCGCTTTTGATTCAAAAAAACTTTCCGGATAATTCCGGAACTGTTCCGGAAGAGATTCCAGATCAAAATTCTGATATTTCTCATAAGTATCAATCAGGTAATTTTCACCATAATAAGGCTCGCCGTATTTGAAATCATCCCTGTCAGCACAGAAGAATTCGCAGGGAATCAGTTCTTTTTCTGTCAGGATTCTGAATGCTGAAATATCCTGATCTTTTTCAGCCGGAATCCGTGACAGAGAAACAGGAGTTCCTGTATGCGTATATCCAAACCAGAATACAAGCAGAAGATTCTGTTTTTCAAAAAAATCAGATGTATAAATTTTCAGATAGGCTCTGACAACTTCCGGACGGAAATATAAATTCAGAGTCGTTTCGAGCTCTTCTGCTGATTCGATCAGCATTCGACTTTGAGAAATTGCTTTCTCCCAGACCGCCGGACGGACAGCAGTAATTTCATCTGTCGGGAAATCTTCCGGATAAATTTCCTGTACTTTTCGATTCTGAATAATCGTCTTCTTGACGGCGATCAGATCAAAAATATTGATCTTTCCGTCCTGATTCTGATCGTAATTCTGAAACTCTTCCTGTGAAAGTGTCTGTTTTCCGTGCAGATGCCGATATAATCTGATCACATCTGCTGTACGGTATGTTCCGGCAGATACGGGCATTGAAGAAAGCATACTGCTCAGGACAATTCCGGAAATCAGACAAGAGATTGTTTTTTTCATAATCATTCACCTCGCATTGATCTTTATTTTATTAACGCTGAAAAATGCCGTGATGTGCAGTAAATTTGAATTTTCAGCATAATATACAAATCAGATTTCTGATTTTTGTTGCATCTGCCGGATATGCAGACAGTCCGGAAGAGCATTCCGGACTGTTTTTATTTATTCAATGCCGTGATGACTGTAATACAGACCGAAGACAATCCCACAGATTCCTCCCAGAATATGCGAGAGCTGTGAAATATTATCCTGTACAGAGACACCGGCAATCGTCTCTTTGCCGATATAGAGAATTACAACAATGATCATCGTCAGCGGAATTTTTCCGCTCTCCACGGAAGTACAGGAGCACAGGACGATCATCATGAATGCGACTCCGCTCGCACCAAGCAGTCCCGAAGAAGTAACAAGAACATTCGCAAGACCGCCTATGAAAGCTGTAATCAGCATCATGTAAAATAACCGCTTACTGCCGTATTTTTCTTCCAGCATCGGGCCGATCAGCATGATCAGAAAGAAATTATTCAGATAATGCGAAATATCTGCATGTCCCAGTGCATAGCTGATCATTCTGACATACATCAGGGGATCAGAAAGACTCGAACGGTAGCAGGTGAATAACTGCATTGTAGACGTTCCGCCCGTTGCATACCCGAACAGCAGAATGATAAAACAAATGCCTGCATACCAGATAATCAACGGTGAATTGATCTTGATCTGAGGAAGCTGTAATTTCATAAAATTCAGATTTTGGAATAGCCGAAGCTATTGACAATCGCATCTACTTTCGCACCCTTTTTGCAGAGTTCGCATTCAGAGGGAATCGCTGTCTTGTATTCCGGCAGATCATCCAGAGAAAATACGCTGTCGATCTCTACGCCCTGATATTCAGAAAGCGCACTGAAAATAGCGGCAATCGCCGTCAGCTGTCCGGAATAGTAATTCAGGCAGTCTACAGAACGGGCAATAGATTTTCCTGTTGATACGGAAGACATCAGCAGGAGAATATTTTTATTATAAATATACTTCTGGAGATTGTCACGGAAAATCATCTGATTATTCATATTAGTTTCAGGTGTGATTACAGCAATATCCTGTCCGGCATTGAGAGTTCCTGTCTGATTGCTGAGAGCATGAGCTAAGAATGCGCCGATCATTTCTGTACCTTCAAAGCAGAGAATTGTATTGATCTGTTTGGATTGGTATGCCTTGGCAAGTTCGTGAGCGGCTTCGCGTGCGGCACGGTACTGAGTCTTGATTGTAGTCATATCTACAAAATAATTAACATGAGAATGGTTTGTTGCAAAATGACCGGGGATCAGTCCGAGCTTTACGCTGCTGTTGTTCTTGGCAGTAATATCAATCTGTCTGTTTTCCATAATCTGTTTCTGTGAAAAGGGCTTTTCACAGAACCTCCTTTCCGATAATTGAAAATAAAAAATCGCAGTACTGATGATCAGTACTGTATATATTATAGCAGATTATCACAAAGATGTCAATGAATTTTTCTGAAAAATCATAAAAATCAATCTGACAGGAATTATTTTTTTATAGACTGATGTTTCAGAATTCTGTGATCAGACCGACAATGTATTTCATGATCAGAAGCGAATCAGAAGAATCTGCTGTTCCGTCATGATTGACATCAGCTGTCTGATTTTGAATATCTGTCAGGATGGCCTTGCCCATGATCGCACGGTTTAATAAAATCACGTCCAAGATATTGATATTTCCGTCCTGATCAACATCGCCTGTGAGAATTTCTGATGCTTCCGGAAGCGGTTCGAGTTCATAGCTGAAAAGAGAATCAGCATTTCCGACATCATAGGCAAAATTGGCGATAAAATCATATTCCGGATAGGCTTCATTCAGCTGTTTTTCCAGAGCTTTGCTGTATTCATATTTTTCTGTATCTGACAGAACATGTTCTTCATCTGCAAAAGCCGAGGGCGTTCCGAAAGTTGACCAGAGTGTTTCACCATCGGTATCAGCATTCTCTTCATCCGGATAGCAGATTCTGAGTCTGGAAATGCCCGCCTCTTCGAGTTCAGGAAAATCACTGAGTGTGAGCGTGACATCATCCGAAGCGATAATATAAAAATTATCTTGTGCTCTGGAGAGTTCATAAACATCTGTATACAGAAGCATTGCATTCTGAATGAAATCATGTTCCTGTGCGCAGGCATTCAGGACGGAAATTTCATCAGCCCCCCAGACCGGATGCAGAACATAAGTATTTTCCGGATTTTCAATTTCGGGAATTCCTCCGGTAAGATACCGGAAAGCTGTCTGAGAAGATACTCTTTGTTCTTTCCAAGTATTCCAAGATACAACGGAATCGAAATCATCTCCGAGCAGATCTTCTGTGATGACAGTGCCGTCCGTCTGCACAACGCATCCCATGAACTGATGTTTCAGATCGGGATATGTGATATAGACATGTTCAATTCCGTCTTCTTCAGCGAAGATGACATTTTCCTGATCTGAACAGCTCTTGAATTCTCTGAAATCATCATAATATTTTGCCGAAACAGGCAGGTTCATTCCTGAAAAACACAGCAGAGCGGTCAGGCCGGCGATCAGTTTTTTAGTTGTTTTCATAGCGATTCCTCCTTTATGATCTTCTTTTCTATATTATATTCTTTTTTCCAGAAAAAGTCAAGCATTTTGTATAAATTTATTTAATATATATAAATTATTTTTATAATGCTTATTCTTTCGGAAGCGTCTCTTTCAGCTGTTCAGCAAGCTGATTGATGGATTCTGTCAGAAGATTCAGAGATTCTATTTTCCAGATTGTTTCTGCAATCAGAATCTGCTGTGTACTGGTTGTTGTTTCCCTGCCGAGCAGATAATCTACAGTTACGCCGTAAAAATCGGCAAGAGTCAGGAGCATATCTGTATCAGGGTCACGCTGTTCTGATTCCCACATTCCTACAGAGCTTTTAGAAATATGAAGATATTCCCCAAGCTGTTTTTGTGTCAATCCTTTTTGAGTTCTTAATTTTTTCAATTGTTTCCCCAGCATGTTATCACCCCTTTTGTGTATTATAACACTTTTAGTGGAATTTTTAAATAAAATGTTTTGAAATATAATATATTTTCACTAATTAAAATTTTTGTCTATTAACAAAATACAAATAGTGTGCTATAATTAAAAACGTAATCGGAAGTCATCCCCTGCATTTCCGGTTTGCAAACAGAAAAGCTGATCTGTATTTCTTTCGATCAGATCAGCTTTGATTTTAGAAGTAAACAGAAAAAACCCCCGTCCGGTCAGCTTCACCGGACAGGGGGCCTCTCTTGTGATTGTGATTTGATTATCTTTCTTTTTTCCAGTCCAGATACTCATCATAAGTACCCGTCCGGTCAAGACAGCCCTCCGGTGTGATCTCAATAATCCGGTTGGCTGCCGTCTGGAGCATCTCGTGATCGTGCGAGGAAAACAGCACAACCCCACTGAATGCCGTCAGACCGTTGTTGACTGCGGCTATGCTCTCCAGATCCAAATGATTTGTCGGCTGATCAAGCAGAAGCACGTTTGACCCGAAAAGCATCATCCTCGAAAACATACAGCGCACTTTTTCTCCGCCGGAAAGCACCCGTACTGACTTGTAAACGTCATCCCCCGAGAACAGCATCCGACCCAGAAATCCTCTGAGATATGTTTCAGTCTGATCTTTTACTGCAAACTGCTGCATCCATGAAATCAAATTCAGCTCACAGTTATCAAAAAATCTGGAATGATCAACAGGGAAGTATGACACCGATGCCGAAACTCCCCATTTAAAATTCCCCTCGTCAGGGGTTTCTTCTTCCATCAGGATTTTCATCAGCATTGTGATTGCCTGCTCGCTTTCGCCGACAAATGCAATTTTATCCGTTCTCCCGACAGTAAAAGAAATATTGTTCAGCAGCTTTACGCCGTCAACAGTCTTGGATAAATTTTTCACTTCCAGTACATCTTTGCCGAGTTCACGGTCAGCCTCAAAGCCGATATACGGATAGCGACGGCTTGAAGCGGGCATCTCTTCGACAGTCAGCTTTTCAAGAAGTTTTCTTCTTGCCGCAGCCTGTCCGGATTTGGATTTATTCGCCGAGAAACGCTCGATAAAAGATTTTAATTCTTTGATTTTCTCTTCTGCTTTTTTATTCTGCTGTTTTTGCAGCCGCTGCATGAGCTGACTGGATTCGTACCAGAACGCATAGTTTCCGGCATATAATTTAATTCTTGTATAATCAATATCTACGATATGCGTGCAGACGTTGTTTAAAAAATGTCTGTCATGAGAAACTACGATGACAGTACCAAAATAATCGGCTAAGAAACTTTCCAGCCACCGCACGGCTTCAATATCCAGATGATTCGTAGGTTCGTCAAGTAAGATAATATCCGGATTTCCGAACAAAGCCTGTGCAAGCAGGATTTTTACTTTTTCATTGCCTGAGAGCGTTTCCATTTGCTGATAAAGCAGAGTTTCAGGCAGTCCCAGACCCTGAATTAATTTAGAAGCATCAGATTCAGCTTCCCAGCCGTTGAGTTCAGCGAATTCGGCTTCCAATTCAGAAGCGAGTACGCCGTCTTCATCAGAGAAATCTTCTTTTGCATAGAGAGCGTCTTTCTGCTGCATGATTTCATACAGACGGGCATTGCCCATCAGAATCGTATCTAAAACAGTATACTGATCATATGCAAAATGATCCTGCCGGAGCACACTCATCCGGCAGTTTTTTTCGATCACAACTTCACCGGAAGTGGGTTCAAGTTCTCCGCAGAGAATTTTCAGAAATGTAGATTTGCCGGCACCGTTTGCGCCGATCACACCATAGCAGTTTTCACCTGTAAATTTCAGGTTCACGTTCTTGAATAACACCGAGCCGCCGAATGACATGCTCATATTAGTTACTGTAATCATAAATCAGATAAACTCCTCAGGAAAATTTTTTTAAATTCTATATTTAGTATAGCATAAAAAAGATCAGAAAAACAATTTGCAGAAATACAGAAAAACACTTGCATTTTTTAAAAAAATATGTTATAATAATACAAACACCGGAAATGAGAGGAGCATGATTTATGTTTGAGGTCACTGTAAAAGGCGGCACACTCCCGCCCGAAGAGATTACTGCCTATATTCTCTATACCAAGAAAAAATACGGGACGGTTCTGCCTGAAAAACTGGAAATCATTCTCGAAGTAGACGGGGATTATGTCAATATTTATTATAATCCGCCGTTCTGTTTTCATGCTTACAGAAGCACCGACTATCTTGTAAATGATACCGGAAAGCTCAATCCCTCGAAATATGCCGAACTACAGGACAGAATCGCTAATACTACAGAATAAAGCCGATTTTCAGCGAATTACTGTAAATGGCTTGGAATGATTGTCACGCGTGTTGGCAATTCTGCCGCTCTTGATCTGTAAACGGAGCTTGTCTGTCAGCAGTGCAATGAATTCAGAATTTGTAGGCTTGCCCTTGCAGGTGTTGACAGTATAGCCGAAGAAAGAATTCAAAATATCCAGATCGCCTCTGTCCCATGCAATCTCGATCGCATGGCGGATGGCTCTTTCTACTCTTGAAGAAGTCGTATTGAATTTCTGTGCAACAGTCGGATACAGCAGTTTTGTCACACTGTCAAGCAGTTCCGGATTTTCGATAGAAAGCATAATAGAAGTTCTCAGATAATGATAGCCTTTGATATGTGCCGGAACACCAAGCTGATGAATCGTATCTGTAACAACAATTTCCAGATTCTGTTCTGTAATATTCCTGTCCTGTACGGTAGTCATAGAAATAATACGCTCGGCAAGAATTTTATAATCAAACGGCCGGAGCATGTAATAAGCCGCACCAAGTTCCATGATCTCGCGCTCTACAAACGGATTATCATACGAAGAAGTAACAATAAAATGCGGGAAAAAATTCATCTGATTTTTCGTCTGCCGGATCAGGTCGATTGCATCCATATGCGGCATAACAGTATCAATAATTACAAAATCCGGCTTTTCGTCCATAATAGCATTAAATAATATATTTCCATCCTTGCGTCTTGTGATGGCATACAGGCCATAATTACGCAGGGCACTAGCAGTCGTAATTCCAAAATCAACGGTGTCATCGCCGATTAAAACTTTAATTTTATCATTCATTGACGTCGTTTCCTCCTTTGCTCTACAATATTATGTTAACATAAATATCGAAGAAAAGCAATAGGGAACAAACGCGAATTTTGTCGAATTTCATTTTTTTATCTGTGGGCGATTTATGAATAGTATTCACAGTTTGTTCATAATTTATGCATATTTATGCGCCTAGGGCGCATATTTCGTGAATTTTTGCATAATTATGCAAAACTGCCTCTTGACATTGTGTTCGAAATGGTGTATAATAAAATCAATCCAGAAAATGCATATTTAAAAATGCGTTTCTGAATCTCTCTGTAATTATAAAATTAATTATAAAAAAGGAGTTTTTTATCATGGCAAAAGAAATCAAAAAAGTAGTACTCGCATATTCCGGCGGTCTGGATACTTCCATCATCATTCCGTGGCTGAAAGAAAATTACAATAACTGCGAAGTCATTGCTGTCTCCGGTAATGTCGGACAGGGCACGGAACTTGACGGTCTGGAAGAAAAGGCTATCAAAACAGGTGCTTCCAAGCTCTATATCGAAGACCTGACAGAAGAATTCATCACGGATTATGTTTTCCCGACCGTACAGGCAGGCGCAATCTATGAAAACAGATATATGCTCGGTACTTCTTTTGCTCGTCCGATTATCGCTAAGAGAATCGCTGAAATCGCTCTCAAAGAGAAGGCTGATGCCATCTGCCACGGCTGTACCGGCAAGGGTAATGATCAGGTGCGTTTTGAACTCGCAATCAAGGCTTTCGCTCCCGATATGGAAATTATCGCTCCGTGGAGAATCTGGAATCTGAAATCCAGAGACGAAGAAATTGATTATGCAGAAGCACATAATATTCCGCTGAAAATCAACAGAGAAACTAATTACTCCAAAGACAAGAATATTTGGCATCTGTCTCATGAGGGTCTTGATCTTGAAGATCCTGCCAATGAACCTCAGTACGAAAAAGAAGGCTTTCTGGAAATGGGCGTTTCTCCGCTTCAAGCTCCTGACAAGCCTGTCTATGTGAAGATTCATTTCGAAAAAGGCGTTCCGACTGCTATTGACGGCAAGGAAATGAACGGTACTGAAATCGTAACTGCTCTGAATAAACTCGGCGGTGAAAACGGCATCGGTCTTGCTGATCTGGTGGAAAACAGACTTGTCGGCATGAAGTCCAGAGGCGTTTATGAAACCCCTGGTGGTGCAATCCTGTATCATGCTCATGAAGTACTGGAAACAATCACGCTCGATAAAGAAACTGCAAGAGTAAAACAGTATCTGGGAATCAAATTTGCTGATATTGTCTATAACGGTCAGTGGTATACTCCTCTCAGAGAGGCTATGAGCGCATTTGTCACAGAAACTCAGAAAACTGTAACGGGCGATGTCACATTGAAGCTCTATAAAGGCAATATCATCAATGCCGGTGTTACTTCTCCGTATACGCTCTATGATGAAGAAGTTGCTACTTTCGATGCTGATGAAGTCTATAATCAGAAAGACAGTGCAGGCTTTATCAATCTGTTCGGTCTGCCGATCAAAGTCAGAGCAAAACTCGAACAGAAAAGAAATGCTGAAAAAAAATAAGCTCATGTGTGAAATTTTATGAGGTGTTATTATGACAGATACGGAAAACACCCCTCAGGAAGAAATAAACATTCCTGAAACTGCTGAAACTCCGGAACAGTCCGACCAGACTGCTCCGGAATCTGTAGAAGCTCCTAAATATGCCGTTCAGCAAAATCTGAAAAGTGCTGTATTTGATGAAGTCGATCTGGACTGTGCTGTATTTCATGCAAGCAATCTCTACTGCGTTTCAATCTCACAGTCAAATTTCAGCGAATGCCGTATCGAAGAATGCGGTATGGAAAATGCACAGTTCCGGAATCTTGGTATGAAACATGCTTCTTATCAGGCCGCCGATTTGCAGGGGGCTGTCTTCACAGATGTCAATCTGTACGGCAGTGTGATCAAGCATTCCGGTATGCAGAATACCAGATTTTCTAATCTTGATATGAGCGGTTCAGAATATCAGAACTGCTCTCTGGAAGGTGCTCACTTCAATAACTGCAACTGGGAAGATGCTACGATTGACGGCATTCCCGTCAGAGATATGATCTCGGCATATATGGAAGTACAGAATTCTTGATTTATATTTATTCTAATACGATGTACGGCACGGAGATTTCCCCCGAAATCTCCTGCTTTGCATTTTATCACCGGAGGGAAATTTATGGCACTTTGGGCAGGAAGATTCTCAAAAGAAGTGGACGAGACTGTCAATGCATTCAATTCATCCATCGCATTTGATGCAAGAATGTATGCACAGGATATTCGCGGCAGTATCGCTCATGCAACAATGCTCGGCGACTGCGGTATTATCGAAAAATCCGAAAGCGAAGCAATTATTCAGGGACTTGAATCAATTCTGAAAGATTTGCAGAACGGCTCTCTTGAATTTGATCCCAATGCAGAAGATATTCACATGTTTGTCGAGGCTGAACTTACAAAGCGTCTGGGCAGTACCGGAAAGCGTCTGCATACAGCACGCTCCAGAAATGATCAGGTCGCTCTTGATATTAGATTATATCTGCGTGACGAAATGCAGAATATTAAAAAACTCATTCTGGAACTGATGGAGACAATCTGTAATATCGCCGGACAGCATACGGAAACGATCATGTCCGGTTATACACATTTGCAGAGAGCCCAGCCGATTACATTTGCACATCATATTCTGACTTATGCGCAGATGCTGAAAAGAGATTACGAGAGAATCTGTGATGCTGTTGACAGAATGAATGAATGTCCGCTTGGTTCGGGCGCACTCGCCGGAACTACTTATGCAATCAACCGTCAGCAGACTTCTGATCTGCTTGCATTCCGTCAGCCTGTCGAGAACAGTCTTGACGGCGTTTCTGATCGCGATTTCTGTATTGAATTATGCTGTGCCCTCTCGATTCTGATGACGCATTTATCCAGATTTTCAGAAGAAATTATTCTCTGGTGTTCATGGGAATTCAAATTCGTTGAGCTTGATGATGCCTATGCAACAGGCTCTTCTATTATGCCTCAGAAGAAAAATCCTGATGTAACTGAATTAATCCGAGGTAAAACAGGAAGAGTCAACGGCGATCTGATTACGCTTTTATCTATGATGAAAGGCCTGCCGTTAGCTTATAATAAAGACATGCAGGAAGATAAAGAAGCCATTTTTGATGCAATTGACAATACTGAATTATGCTTGAAGACATTTATTCCTATGCTCAGAACTATGCGTGTCCTGAAAGATAACATGAGAAAAGCCGCCGCAAAAGGCTTTATCAATGCGACTGACTGTGCTGATTATCTCGTCAAAAAGGGAATGCCGTTCCGTGATGCCTATAAAATCACTGGTACACTCGTTGCAAAATGCATCGAAAAAGATCTGACACTCGAAACGCTTCCGCTCGAAGATTATCAGGCTATGACGGATTTGTTTACTGAAGATGTTTATCAGGCAATTAATCTTGATACCTGTGTCAGAGAACGCAAATCCTATGGCGCACCTTCTCCGGATGCTGTCAGAATTCAGCTTCAGCATCTGCATGAAATTCTGGAAAAATATCAGCAATCATGAAAAAAAGACAGTTCAGATTTATTTTTGCTCTGACATTTCTGAGTGTGATTATCTGGATTGTCGGAGAATTCATCATCGGAGAAATATTTAATAATTTTGCGGTTTCAGTGATATGGGCAGTATTCTGCCTCGTCGCCTGCTGTGCCTATAGTCTCTGGAAATGCCCCAGAGATCCCGATGAAGATGAAGATTTAGATTTACATGAGAAATCAAAAGGAGATCAGAAATAATATGTCCGTGAAAGTATATATTGACGGTCAGGCCGGAACTACAGGCCTCAAAATTGTAAGCCGTCTTGAAAACCGTGAAGATATTGATTTGTTAAAAATCGCTGATGAAGACAGACATAATAATCAGAAACGTGCCGAAATAATGGCAGATGCTGATTTTACTTTCTTATGTCTGCCCGATGATGCCGCCCGTGAAGCGGTCGCCCTCGCCGGAAATCATACCCGTCTGATTGATGCTTCTACCGCGCACAGAACTAATCCCGAATGGGCTTACGGATTTCCGGAACTCTCTCCGGAATTCAGGGAAAAATTAATCAAATCTAATAAAACTGCCGTTCCGGGGTGCTATGCAAGCGGTTTTATTTCCCTGTTATATCCGATTGTGAAACATGGTCTGATTCCGGCTGATTTCCCTGTCTTCGCCTATGCAACATCCGGCTACAGCGGTGCAGGAAAAAAAGCGATCGCTCAGTATGAGGGCGATGACAAGCCCGAAGAATTCAATTCGCCCAGACAGTATGCACTTTCACAACAGCATAAGCATCTGCCTGAAATGCAGTTATTCTCCGGACTGACTCACAAGCCGATGTTCAATCCGATTATCTGCGATTATTACAGCGGTATGGTCGTATCTGTTCCGATTCAAACAAGAATGCTGGATAAAAAAATTACTCTCGAACAGGTTAATCAGACTTATCAGGAGCATTATCAGAATGCAAAATTAGTTTCCGTCAATGCTCTGATGCTCCCCGAAGAGCAGAAAACATTCTTCTTGGCTTCCAATACCCTGAGCGGTCAGAATAAACTGGAAATTTTTACATTCGGCAATGATGATCAGATTCTGTTATGTGCCCGTCTGGATAATCTCGGAAAAGGTGCTTCCGGTGCGGCCGTGCAGTGCCTGAATATCATGATGGGTATTGATGAAACTACAGGATTATTATAATTTATCACTAAGCGAGGGATTTGTTTTGAATAAGAAAGAATTCAAAGGCTTTGTATTTATAGACGGCGGTGTCTGTGCCGCTCAGGGATTTCAGGCGAATGGCATTCACTGCGGAATCAAGACAAACGGCAATCCGGATAAAAATGATCTTGCTGTGATCTATGCGGAATCGCCCTGTACAGCCGCCGCTATGTATACAACAAATAAAGTTCAGGGTGCTCCGATTGCTGTTACAAGAAAGCATCTCGAAGATGGTACAGCTCAGGCTGTGATTGTTAATTCCGTCAATGCGAATACCTGTAATGCAGATGGTATCGAAAAAGCTGAAAAAATGTGTCAGTTCGCCGCAGAGGCTCTGAATCTGAAGCAGGAAGATGTCATTGTCGCTTCAACCGGTGTCATCGGTCAGCCGCTTCCGATCGAGCCGATTCAGAAAGGCATTCCGGAACTCGTCAAAGGTCTGAATCATAACGGCAATACTGAGGCTGTCCATGCGATCATGACAACTGATACTCAGCCGAAAGAAGTCGCTGTCGAATTTGAAATCAACGGGAAAACTTGTCGTCTCGGCGGAATGCTCAAAGGAAGCGGCATGATTCATCCGAATATGGCCACTACTCTGACTTTCCTGACAACGGACTGTGCTGTCTCCGCCGGAATGCTGAAACAGGCTCTGAAAGATGTCGTGACGGTGACTCTGAATCGTGTCAGTGTCGATGGCGATACTTCTACAAATGATATGGTATGCGTTCTCGCAGACGGTAAGGCCGGAAATCCGGAAATTACAAAATCAGACGAGAATTTCGAGATTTTTAAAGACGCGCTCTATGCCGTTCTGATGAATCTGTCCAGAATGATGGCTCGTGACGGTGAGGGGGCTACTAAACTGATCGAATGCATCTGTACCGGTGCGGCCGATGAGAAAACAGCTGAAATCGTTGCAAAATCGGTGATTACTTCCAGTCTGTTCAAAGCCGCCATTTTCGGTGAAGATGCCAACTGGGGAAGAATCCTCTGTGCTGTCGGCTACGCTCCGGCGGAATTTGATATTCATCAGGTTGATGTATCTCTGAGTTCTGTCAAAGGTCTGATCGAAGTCTGCAAAAATGGTGCGGGTGTGGAGTTCTCCGAAGAGAAAGCAAAAGAAATTCTCTCCGAAGAAGAAATTTTAGTCTCCGTCAGCATCGGAACAGGTGCAGGCTCGGCTGTCGCATGGGGCTGTGATCTGACTTATGATTATGTCAGAATCAACGGCGATTACAGAAGCTGAATGATAATAAAAAATAATAAGAGGTGTGTGAATGATGCAGAAAGAAGTCATTTCCAATGAGATCAGAGCTAAAATTCTGAACGATGCTCTGCCGTATATCCAGAAATATCATAATAAAGTTGTCGTGATCAAATACGGCGGAAATGCTATGACTAACGAGGAACTCAAACAGGCCGTCATGAGCGATATTGTATTATTAACGCTGGTCGGGGTCAAAATCGTATTAGTCCACGGCGGCGGCCCTGAAATTAATGATATGCTCAAAAGACTCGGCATTGAAAGCAAATTCATCAACGGTCTGAGATATACGGATGAAAATACAATTGATGTCGTCAAAATGGTCTTGGCCGGAAAAGTCAATAAAGAACTTGTGACTATGCTGGGTCTTAAAGGCGGTCAGGCGGTCGGCCTGTGCGGTCTCGATGAAAAAATGCTCCTCGCAGAAAGAGCCTACGGCGAAAATGATGAGGATTTAGGCTATGTCGGAAAAATTACAAAAGTCAATACCAAGCCGATCGTTGATGCATTGAATAATAATGTCATTCCGGTGATTGCAACAGTCGCCTGTGATGAAAAAGGTCAGGCCTATAACGTCAATGCTGATACAGCCGCTTCCCGCATCGCCGCTGAACTCAAAGCAGAAAATCTGATTTTACTGACAGATATTGCCGGACTGCTCAGGGATAAAGATGATCCAAGCACGCTGATTTCTTCCGTGAATGTCAGTGAAGTGCCGTTTATGAAAAAAAGAGGTATCATCTCCGGCGGTATGATCCCGAAAATTGACTGCTGTGTCGAGGCCGTCCGCCGAGGTGTCAGAAAAACTGCAATTATTGACGGCAGAGTTCCGCATTCTATTTTGATCGAAATGCTGTCCAATGAGGGACTCGGCACACAGTTCAGATGATTCTGTTTCTGAAAATTCTTCCGGTCATAATCGGGATTCTGTGTATTATCATCGCATGGATTCCCGATCAGGACAGGAGAATCAGAAATCCGGTTTTCACGGATGCTGAAATCATCGGCAGTGTGATGCAGAAACGCTATCAGAAACAAAATGAAACAATAGTCTATGCTCCTGTAGTCCGCTATCAGACCGGACAGGGAGAACAGACTGCTACAGCAGGATATTTCGTTCCGGAATGGCAGTATCGCTATCATAAGGGCGATAAAATTCAGATCTGTTATGAAAAATCTCAGCCGGATATTTTTACAATCCGGAACGGAAGCCGCTATGAAATCAGGAAAATACTGTGCCTTGCCACAGGTATCAGCATTCTGACAGCATATGCTGTATTGTATCTGCAATACAGATCATAATTTGAATATTATAAAATTAAATATTAATATAAAGGAGAGGAATCTTTTTGAGTACGATCGAACAGACAAATCTGCATATTATGCCTACTTATGTGAGAAATGAAGTTGTCATCGTCAACGGACACGGGGCAACCTGTTATGATGCAGACGGAAAAAAATATATCGACTTCGGAAGCGGAATCGGCACGACTTCGCTCGGCTACTGCAATGATGCTTGGGCTGAAGCTGTTTGCGATCAGGTAAAGAAAGTACAGCATACTTCTAATTTGTTCTATCATCAGCCACAGGCCGAACTGTCTGAAAAATTATGTGCCATGTCCGGTTACAGCAAGATGTTCTTCGGCAACAGCGGCGCAGAAGCTAATGAATGCGCAATTAAGATCGCAAGAAAATACAGCTTCGATAAATACGGCAAGGGCAGACATAATATTATTACACTCGTGAATTCTTTCCACGGCAGAACTATTACAACACTCTCTGCTACCGGACAGGATGTGTTTCATAATTATTTCTTCCCGTTCACAGAGGGCTTCCGTTTCGCAAAAGCTAATGATATTGCTGATCTGTATGATAAATTAGATGATACTGTATGCGGTATCATGATCGAATACGTACAGGGCGAGGGCGGTGTCATGGCTCTGAATCCGGAATTTGTCGCCGAAATCCGGAAAATCTGTGATGAAAAAGATATTCTCATGATCGCTGATGAAGTGCAGACCGGTATCGGCAGAACCGGAAAATTATTCGCCGGTGAACATTATCACTGCAAAGCGGATATTACTACAGCCGCTAAAGGCATCGGCGGCGGTCTGCCAATCGGCGTGTGCCTTGCCAATGAAAAATGTGCTGATGTTCTGAATATCGGTGCACATGGCTCTACTTTCGGCGGAAATCCTGTTGTTTGTGCCGGTGCGCTCAAAGTTCTGGAAACTCTGGAAAGTAATAACATGCTGAATGAAATTCTTGAAAAAAGCAAGTATCTCCGCGAAAAACTCTCGGCTCTTGACGAAGTGCAGGAAGTCTCCGGTCTCGGCATGATGATCGGCATCTCTCTGAAACATAAAAAAGCCGCTGATGTCCTGAAAGAATGCCTTGCCAATGGTCTGCTCGTCCTTACTGCTAAAGACAGAGTGCGTCTGCTTCCGCCTTTGACAATCAGCAGAGAAGAACTCGAAACAGGTGCAGAAATTCTTTGCCGTGTCATTGCTCGCGCATAGGAGGGAAATTCATGGAATTGCTGGTAACCTCAAAAGGATCCGGAAAATATATCGTAACTGACAGTAAAGAAAGAGAACTCTATACTATCACAAAAGCAAGAAAACTCTTCGGAAGTCCCATTACTACTCTTCATGACGCTAGCGGTTATGCACTCTATACAATGAAGCGTGTTTCAGCCGGTAAAAAACCGGAGTATGAAGTTCAGCTCAATGAGCGTTTTTTCATGAAAGTGCTGTGCAAGTCCATGTTTATTGACCCCAGTATCCAGTTTGAGACTGTCGAAAGTATCTATGAACTGAAAGGCAAAGATCAGAAGCATTTTATCCTCTCCAGAAATGAAGTGCAGATCGGTACACTCGATACTGCTAAAATGGTCAGCAATGATCTTGTATATAAATTACAGTTCGATGATCAGTATTTTGATGATTTCTTTCCGCTGTTTGCTGTGGCCGCTGATAAATGCTTCGGAGAAATGAATAAATAATATTACAAGGAGGATTTTTTTATTATGAAACATCTGCTCAAAATGCTGGATTTGTCCCAGCAGGAAATTTTTGAAATTCTTGATTTGGCCGATAAACTCAAATACCAGACAAAACACGGTATTCAGCATCATATGCTCGAAGGCAAGACCCTCGGCATGATCTTCCAGAAAGCCTCTACCAGAACCCGTGTGTCATTCGAGACAGGCATGTATCAGCTCGGCGGCTATCCGTTATTTTTATCTGCCAATGATTTACAGATCGGCCGCGGCGAACCAGTTCAGGATACCGCAAGAGTTCTCTCCAGATACTTAGACTGCATCATGATCCGCACTTTCGCTCAGGAAGAAGTGGAAAATCTTGCTGAATACGGTTCGATTCCGATCATCAACGGCCTGACTGATTTCTGTCATCCGTGTCAGGTGCTCGCTGATTTGTTAACAATCCGTGAATACAAGGCCAATTTTGACGGCCTCAAAATGTGCTATATCGGCGATGGCAATAATATGGCAAATTCTCTGATCGTTGGCGGTCTGAAAGTCGGCATGGATGTTTCTGTTGCTTGTCCTGATGATTATCAGCCTGATCAGCAAGTGCTCGATTTCGCTAAAGATTATAAGGGCTTCTCTATCACGAACAGTCCGCTCGAAGCCGCTCAGAATGCTGATGTTCTTCTTACTGATGTCTGGTCTTCCATGGGCATGGAGGCCGAAATCGAAAAGCGGAAAATCGCTTTCAAGGGCTATCAGATCAATGATGATATTATGTCTGCCGCTCATGCTGATGCAATGGTGATGCACTGTCTGCCGGCGCATCGTGAAGAGGAAATCACTGCAAAAGTTTTCGAGGCTCACGCTCAGGAAATCTTCGATGAGGCTGAAAATCGTCTCCATGCTCAGAAAGCTGTTATGGTCAAGCTGATGCTTCCGGACGGAGAATAATTTATATTTATATATTGATATTTATATTATGATGTTCACTCCTGTCAAATTTTGACAGGAGTGAATCGTTTTCGATAAAGTTCATAAAAAATTTACAATTCATTCATCATTTTTTATAATATGAACGATTTGTAAAGGAGGTGAATCCAATGAACCAAGATCTTGTAAAATTAGGTTTAGTAGTAGGCGTCGGTATTGTTGGCACTGCTGTGGCTGGACCTGCCGGCGGAGCTGCTCTTGTAGCTGCGGCTGCGGCTTCCTGTGCTCCTGCTAAAGATTATCAGCAAATGAAAAAGAATGGCGAATTAACTAAGAAATATACCCAAAAATTTAAAGATGCTTATAATGAAAAACATAGCTGATTTTTGAAAACATCCGTCCGTTCCTTTTCGGGCGGATGTTTTTTTGTTTATTTTGAATAAAATCAGAACAGATTTATTAATTTT
>Ga0326511_10000355_pt1 | contig 39501 bp, 43 predicted proteins | sample 0_2496_0518_D_FD_203701 | JGI IMG/M metagenome (GOLD analysis project Ga0326511, IMG submission 203701) | Bovine rumen microbial communities from UC Davis, California, United States - 0_2496_0518 | ecosystem: Host-associated > Mammals > Digestive system > Stomach > Rumen | place: USA...
CGTACGCCTTCTTCTGCTTCCGACATATCACGGTTCATGTACAGTCCCGCGTCAATCTGGGACTGTGCGATCTGCGCGTTACCGATCCGCTCCATGATCGGAGCAGCCGCGTCCGCAATGTTCCCGGCTTCCTCGCCGATCGTACTGCCGAGGTTTTCGGCATTCATGACATTTGCGCCGGACTCGATGCTGACGCTGTTCGCTAAGAAGTTTTGGAAGCCGCCCGCGAGACGTGAGAAAACAGACTGTTCCGATTCCGGTGTTTCCTGTTCTGTATCCTCCGCCGCCTCTTCAATAACGGATTGACTAAGGCCCCCATAATAATCCGGGTTGCGCAATTGCTCATCCGTTTCCTGCATTCGTTGCGAAATTTTACCCATAATATTCCCCTTTACGATTCTGGCATATATTTCTGGTAATCGTTATTAAGCTGCTCCAATTCATTGTTTGCCCATTCAATATCATCGGCATCTGCAGCGCTTGATCCCATGAATTTGTACAATGACTGACGATATTCTTCAAAATTATGATCGTCAACAGAATCATCGTAGGCCCTGCCGTTCATCATCGCCTGATAAGCCAATGTCTTTTTAAGATTCAACTCATTGACCCATCCTCTATCGCCTCTCGATAATCCATCACCGGAACTACCGGATCCATTCCCAGATCTACCAGATCCGCCCGATCCTCCTGTACCTCCACCGGATTTTTTGACCTCATAATAGCTGTCTTTTAAATTTCTAAGCTTTATGTAACTGTCCGCTGGTAATTGTGACTTATATTCCTCAACGACCGAAGTGGCCGCTTCTGCACTGCCGGCATCTACAATTTTTTGTTGCAAACTATCGAGCAAATTTTTCTGCTGTTCTGCTTTTGTCCTGTCAATATCCGTTTGGTGCGCTTTGATCTTCTGTAAAACATAGTCCAATTTTCCTTTATCGTATCCGGAAACCCAATGGCCACCGCCCGATCCACCGGTACCGGCCGGCAGCGCATCACCATGGTCAGAGAAATGTACATGACCTCCGGTCCAGTTCTCGGATTTTGTCTCATACTCATCCAGCGGAACAAGTCCCAATTCTTTCGCTTTGGCAATAACCGCATGGCGTGTGTCCGCATCTTCGAGTTCATCCTGTGCAACATCGACAGCCTGACCGGAATAATGCCATGATCCTTGAGAATGTCCGGTTCCGTCTGCATAACCTTCTGTCGCATTCAGGTAAAAACCGTATTTGTCATAAGTCCACTGCGACAGCATGGCCAGTTTTGTCTTCGTCAAATCCGTCAGCTGATCGAGGTTGACTCCATCACTATTTCGCGTCATGACACTTCCGATATCCGGAGTGGCCGCCGTCTTTCCTTCATTGCCGAAATAATCAACGTCCTTGGTGTACGATGCAAGGTCTGTGTCCTGCATCCATCCTTGGCCGTTATCATAAATGCCGTTGACAAATTCCTCAGCTGTTGGTGCCTGAACTGCCTTTGCGTATGCCGGATTCTTAATATAGAAATTTGCATAATCCTGCGCATACTCATGGTCGTCTGCGTACGCCTTTCCGGATGCTCCACCCCAGAGTCCTGCCCAGTTATGATTTTTGACGGATTCTGAAAATGTTCCGCGAGATGATTCATGCATCATCTGGCCATAAAGAAAATCCGGATTAGCCTCAATGCCGTGTCGTCGAAGGATCCCTGCCGTCTCCTGAGCAATTCCCCATAACTGCGGATTGGATTTTTGTACATCTCCGCCGCCACTTACCCATCGTTTCGCATCAAGTCCATAAAGCCGCTGCGCCTCTTTCTCCGCTCCTGCTGCGTCAAACGTTCCGTCAGCTTTGGTGAACTTAGCAATGATATCCTGTACGCTTTTATCCGTGTTCATGGAATCTTTTCGTTTGCGTACTGTGGCGTAAAGCTGGTTCCACGTGCTCTGATCCATATCCTTCCGCCAGAATGTAAGCATCGAATCTGCCCGGTCCATATCATCGGCGGCGATAGCAGCCTGCGCCGCCCCTCCGATCAGTCCCGTGATCATCTTGCGCCGTTCACTCTGCAGCATGGATCCGGACCATCCATTTGTTTTTGCATATGCGGCCATTAACCGTTCATTGTCCTGAATCATATTCGTTGCGAAACCATCAACGTTATAATTGAGCGCCGCGAGCTGATTGTTCTGTGTGACTGCATTGGTGAAATTATTTTTAAGCAGTTCATTATGTTCCCGCTGTTCCTGCATGGCAGCAATGCGCTGGAAGTTATTGATATTCTCGCTAAGATTCCCTTTCAAGGCATACTGCACCCGGCCGTTATAATTCTTGGCCGTGTCCTCAAACGTCTGGCGAATGAGCGACGTCGTACGGTCCGTCAATCCTCTGGCATTCTCGCCCACGCCCGTCGTAAAAAGTCCTTCCTCACCATAGAGGTTTTGCGTGAGTGAAGACATGATCTTATTGCGCGCATCCATGACGTCAGCGGCATCCTGATCGTCCCGCTGTTTGATCGCCACCTTGTTGATCTGGCCGATCGCCGCGCCGAGCGCATTCCATTCCTTGCCGCCCGAACCGTAGGCATTTTCGTCTGTCACCGGCCGTACCTGCGCGTTGATCGTGTTCGGATTGACCGCCCGCTGATAATTCGAGAATTTCATGCGACCGCCTCCTTAAATGCCAAAGTTATTTTTACCGGCCAGCGAGAATGGCTGATAGCTCGATCGTGGCTGGATGAGCATCTTTCTTCCGCCAACGTACTGTGTCCCCACGAGCGGATAATTTCGGAATCCGTACGGTCCGCTGAAGCCGTACTGTTTCCCGTCAAATGTTGCCTTGACTGCCGACGGATTATTTGACCACCCGGCATGAGCCCTGAACTGATCATTAAAATTCGACGTGCTCTTTGCCGCGCTGCTTCCGCCCGGAACATGTTCGAGTCCGTAGATGCTCGCGGCCGTGCCGAGGATTGTCGCGAAGCCCTGCGCCCGCGCCGTACGCTTCACATTAGCGGCCGCAGCATTAGCGGCATTTGCCTGATTGATATAGTTACTCTCTGCTACACGGGAGTTAAAATTATCATTTCTCTGATTCGAGAGCAGATTCATCTGATCCTGACGCGCCGCGTCATATCCCGAACTCAGGATATCCATGGCGGACCCTGCAAAGTTTAAGCCGGCACTTCCCGCAGCCGCGCGCTGCTGGCCTTCCGTCAGTCTCTGACGCGCACGGAGCGTTGCCGCCTGCTGCGCGTAGTTGTCCGCGATCTGTTCCTGCTTCCTTGCTTCGATCTTTGCGTTCTGCATGGCGGTATCTGCCTGACTGCGATATGCCGCAGCCTGCGCATTTGCCGCCTGCTGCTGACCGCGATACTGCGCGTATCCGCCCAGCGCCGTTAATCCTGCCATTACACTGCACATGACTGTCACCTCTTCTTTCCCTGAATTACAAACGACTGAAACGGTTCTCCGTTTACGTCAAACGGATTTGAGAATGACGCACCGCACCACGCAAGCCAGTCATGGGCAAGCGTATTTTTGACGGCAACGGCATTCATTAAAGGGCCGTATTTATCTGCCCACTCCCGCACGATACGGCGTGACCGCCTTGCAAACGGGATCTTATATGCTTCCACCTTATCCGTCCCCAGACACCAGATGATGTTTCCTTTTCCGACCGGCCGACGCAGCCTTCCCCAAACGGTAATGAGCTCCCCATCCTCAGTCTCTGCGTACCAGCATTCTTCCGATGACGCGATCGACTCCCAGCATTCACTCACTTCCGATTCGCCCGGGGAGACGGCATGCATTTCCCGCAGATCCGCTTCCCGCAGATGATCTGCGAGGCGATAGGCCATGTCCCACTGCATACGCCAGTCTTTCTTTAATTTCTTGATCTCGTAATTATCCACCGAATGTCACCAGCCTTATGATTGCAGAGAGCGAGAACGGATACGGCGTATCATGGACGATGAACGTTCTACCGGCGGTATTGAATCCGCCCGCCGCGAGCGTCACTTTCTGATCGCCGGTATAGAGCACGTCTTCGCCGAGTTCCATGCGATGCGGATCATAGATGACTGCATTCAGGTGCGTTTCATCCGGTCCAATCTTTCCGCCGAAGGAATTTTCGAGGCGCAGAATCGCCGAGCTCACGTCCTTCATGCGCCCCTGCACCGTGCCGGAGGAAGTACTGCCGAAGTCGACGTTGCACTGCTCGAGTTTCATGGTGTACGGGATCCCCACCGTCACACGTTTGCACGCTTGCGGCAGCGTCAATTTTCCGCCCGTCACGACGTATGTATCTTCGTCGAAATAATATCCGTCGCCCATGACTTCGACGTCTTTTCCTTCGAGGAATTCAAGCCCCGAGAGTTCCGTCTGTGCCGTGTCAAACGCGTACACCTTCGCGCAGTCCATCATGACGTAGTCCTGCTGGCTTCCCGACGTTGAATGATCAAGGTCAAAGCACTCGATGCTGCGCACGGTGTTTCCGTTTATGCTGCGCTTCACTACCGCATAGACCCGGTCGTTATTGCCGCTTGCAACCGACACGACCGACTCGAATGTTCCCTCCGTTACGAAATGGCTCCATCCGTAGACCTTCTGCTCGATGACATACGTCAAACAGATCAGCTCGCCGTCATCCGTCACAAAGAAGATCATCGAGTCCGGTTCCTGCGCGTAGGCAGATCCGACGAGCCTCCTCCCCTTGATCAAGTGACGCGCGAGAATTGTGAGATCGATACCGACGTAGGAGTCCGTATCGTAGGAATAACCGATATCCCGGACGATCGAGCCGCGCCGCTGGACGTAGACTGCACGGTTTCCGATCCGAATCGGGAGCACGTCGTTCGTGCCGTAGTTTTCCTGATTCCTCGGTGTGATGTTCGACGGCGTTACCGTCTGCGCCCCGGAAATTGTCCAGGCACTTCCGTCTGTGAAAACGATCAGATCGTTTCCCACGTCCATATGATTGATGTTATAGGTCTTCTGGGAGAGCAGATCAGCCGTCACCGCGCTGTCATCCGTCACGGATCCGTCTTCCTTATCGACCCCGAAGTTTCCATAATCGCCGGACTTACTCATCCAGACGCGCTGCGGATAGACGTAGTTTCCGCCGAAGCAGAGACGATCCTGAAAAAATGCCGCGCAGTTCGGATAGCCGTTTGTTTCGGACCATGCTTCCCAGTACCAGTCCGCTGTCGGTGTGACTGCTCCCAGCGTATCTTTGACCGATGCTGTCGCCGTCTTTGCGTCCGTCACGGCCGTGATCTTTGCATAGCCGACGTGCATATACGGGAACGACGAAAGATCTGCATTACAGGATCCCGACGACAGAAGAACTTTCACGCGCAGCAGGGAGTATTCCTCGACGTCGCCGGACTCTGTCGGATTATAGTCATCCTTACTCGTATACTTTCGGAGCTCGACCCACGTCATTCCGCCATCCTTCGACAGCTCGACTGTGACGCTTCCCGTCCATGTTCCGTGCGTGATAACCTTCCATGTCTTTCCGACAAACAATGTTCTGCTGGTGTATGTCGGCTGACTGTCCAGATCCTTTTGATAATTGGCATTTACCGAGACTGTACCGCTGTTACAATACTGCTCGATCTTCATCGTCTCGCCGATCCGCGCCGCGTCAAACGTATCCTTGACGGCCGTCAATGTGATCGTGCCTGACGTCGCCGACGGCGTGATCTTGTTATCCTCGTCATCGTTGACATCGCTGAACGGCTGAAGTGTCCAGCCTACTGTCTTAAACGTCCACTCGGTTTCCGAATATCTTGAGAGAATCTTTACCGGATAATTCCCGGAGCAGATATAGAGAACATCAACTGACTGGACGAAGCGCAGTTTCGCAAGATCGTTTTCCGTGTACGGTGTTGCCAGTTCAACACCGAGATACACACCGTCACGCCAGATCCGGATATACTGATCGCCGATCTCGAGCATGTAACTCAGATCGACCGAGAAATCGAAATGATATAGCAGACATTTCTTATCCGCGTATTTTGTCATGCCGCAATAAATCATTCCCGGCCGCTTTCGTACTGCTCCGTATGGACGAATGACGGCATTTTCGGCCTGCAGCAGGCTCAGCTGATATTTATCAAGATCGACGCGCGATGCCACGTCCCGGCTGATCTCTCCGCCCGTGAATGCCGGCTGAATGGCATAAAAAGGGTTCGGTTCTGCCATGCTCTTCCTCCTCTCTTACCTGAAACGTGCATCCGCATATTTATGGGGATACCTTGTCCTTCGCTCCTGCTGAATCGTGTCGAGATACCGCGCCTGCGAAACGGCCGCCTGCGCCATCTGCAGATTCTGCTGCAGAAGATTTGCGGATCCCGTAATGGCGATCGCGAGAGACGCCGCGAGCGTATGAGCAAATGCGTCATTGAATTCCTCACTGAATAATTGCGGGTCCTTAACGTCATAGATGTATTCTGCCCATGCTTCCTTGACATTTGTCCCGATAACCCGGTCATTTGCACCCATCATCAATATGTCAAAGTCCTGTCGCTCCTCCTGCCGGCAGTCTGCATGGTCTTCGTCAAAGACGAGCATGACATGAAGTGCTCCCGCCGGGTATCCGTACGTGTACTTCCACCCCGGCACCGTCACGGTGCGCTGTGCGATCTTCTGCGTCCGTGTTGCAAATCCCCACGGATACGATAACAAAAGGCGCCTGCGGTCATGATCGTAATGGATCTTACACTGGCGCCCTTCTTCGCTGTCATCTTCAATACTGTTGATTCGGCCTTTTCCGAGATACGACAGTGCGAGATTACAAATATCTGTACTTGTCATCATTGTGCTTCACCTCTTTGCAGGTCTCACTCCTAAGGTGCAATGGAACCTGCAAAGAGCAGAAGCTCTGCTCTTTTTTCGTGCCGCCCGCATAGACGGCCGGTCAGTCTGCGAGGATATCGTCTTCCAGTGCGAGTCCGGCCGTCACCGTGCCCGCCGTATATTTCGATACGGCCACAAGGCGCAGGTAGCCGAGATTACCGCGCGGAACCGGTGCACTCAGCGCTGTTTTATTGCTAAACGTGCCGAGCGTTACCGGAGACGCGAAGTCCTCCGTTTCACTCGTCTGCAGCTCGATCGAGCTGAATGTGCCGCCTTCACTTCCGTCTTTGACACTTAAAACGACAAACAACGGACAGCCTGCTTCGCCTGCACCGATATGCAGAACGTCCGACGTCAACGATGCAGCAGACAATGCTTTCTTATCGAAAAAGAGATTTTCACCGTCAAGAATCATTGTGGGTTCCTCCTTCCTCACTCCGTCTTTTTGGGTGCTTCCGGAACGGCCGGTTCCTTATCGGACAGCGCGTCACACTTCTTGATCTCGATGCCCGAGAAGTAGAGGCGCGGAACATCGTTCATGATATCCTGACGGGTTACATGGACGTTGTTCTTGTCGAGCAGGTAAAGCTCAAACCAGTCATACATGGCATCCGATACGTAGAGTACGACTTTCTTATCGCGGCTCTGCAGATTGCGGATCCGGTTCTTTGCATGGACGAACTGCTCGATGAGAGCAAGTTTCTGCGCGGCCGTCATGCCGGAAAGTTTCGTCGTGTCAATGTTGCGTACCGCAGCATTGGCGCGGATATCCGAAACGGAGAGACCACACTTCCACGTAAAGAGCGTCGTGAGTGCCTGATACTCACGGCCGTCTGCATCCTGTACCGTCATCTCGCCGAGATCGCGCTGGCGCAGCCCCATCTGCGAGTTCTTCGGATAAATGCCGCACGTTGCGTGAGTGCCCCAGCCGACAAAGAATGCCGACGTGTTGAGTGCTTCACTGTTCGGCGTACCGGCCGAGATAACCTGATACGCGGCTTTATTCTTTTCGCCGCCATATTCCGGATAACGCATGGAAAGACCGTTAAAGGTATCGAGGTCGTCTGCAGCATTGCCGTAGAAGATGTTTGCCGCTACAGCATCCGTGAAGCCGCCGACAAAAGCCGCGTCCTCGGAACGGCGGAACTGCTCCGGATTTGCCGCGAGTGCGATTTCTTCAATGTCGACGCAGGAGCGGTCCTCGAGAATGATGCAGGTATCCTGTACCTGTTCCGTGGTGCTCTTATGACGATCGACGCCGCGATTGATACGGCGAACGGACGGAGTCGGCATGGACGTACGGACCGTGGTACGGTTGCCCGTTACCAAATTGCCCATCTTCCATACGACGTCGTCCATAATGGGGTTACTGTTGAGCATGGCCTCGATGATGAAGTCAACGCTTCCATCCGGTGCCATGCGCTTCTTGTAGTCGCTCAGGGTAAGTGCCTGATCGCCAAGCGTAGCCATAATTCATTCCTCCTTGACTATTAAGACTTATACAAACTGAAATCGGTGTTGTTGTAGATGGACGGTTCATGGCCGTTTCCATTGTCGCCATGTCCGCCATCCTCTCCTACGAGGTCGCCGACGGCGGCCATTAAACGGATCATCTCAATACGATTGCCGGCGCCCGTTTCGCCGAACATCTGGCGAAGTCCCGGAATCTGCTGTTCGAAACGGTTCATCGCGACCGCAGCCTTTGCTTTCGTTTCCTCAAACGCACCGCCCAGCTCGCGCTGCGCCTGTACGCCCCAGTCCTCGACCTGCTGATTGAATGCGGTCTGCGCTGCCTCGACGCCTTGCCGCATATACTGCATGCCGTACGTTGCAACCGCCGATGCCTGCTCCTGCGTGAGTCCGGCTTTTCTTGCAACCTCTCCGAAGGCACGAGCTGATGCCTCGTCATACTCCATGCCCTCTGGGACAATATTTGAAAAGTCATAGCTTTCCGGAGCTCCTGCCGGCGGAGCTGCGTTATTCCCGGAATTGTTCCCGCCCTGCGCCTGATCGTTATTTCCTGCGCCGCCGAGAATGGTATTCCCGGTTTGGCTTCCGGAATCGCCCGTTCCGTCATCACCGCCCGGAGTACCCGGATCCGGTGCCGGTGCACCGCCATCACCGCCATCAGCCGGTGGATCCGCGAACAGCTGCAGATCAAATGTATTCAAATGGTCCATTGTGGTTTCCTTTCTGCGTCTCTGCGACGCTGTCAATTATCCTCTGTTTATCCAGCATAAACTGATAATACTCTTTCCGTGCGAGGGCCATTGCTCGCAGGCTTTCTTCGCTTTCTCCGATCTTATTCTGGATTCCAAGTGCTACTCTGCGTGCGCCCTCATTCAGTAAGAAACGGTTTGTCTGACCGTCCAACGGAAATGTCGAACTCATGATATGGCAGTGTTCATAGAGACGCATCAGGAACCAACGGCCTTTCGGGTCATCAAGCATATATGCATATCCTTCTGCATCTTTTTGGTTCAATTCCCTTTGAATACGATCCTGTGCGCGGCTCAATGGTGTATCCGCTCTCATGTCTATCAACCTCCACTGCCATACCCGAGGTTATCCATGCCCATGATGGCCTGCAGAGCAGGATTGCCGTCACGCGCAGCCTCGGTCGCATTCTTCGCGGCCTGCGCAGCCGGTGCCGCAGCCTGCGCCATTTGCGCTGCTTGCTGCATTTGCGCCATCTGTGCTTCCTGTTCCTGTTTCTGCTGCTGGATTTCCTCGAATTCATCATCCGTCCGCTTGATCGCCGCCGGAGCTCCGACGAGATCGAAATACCGGTTGACTGCTTCCGGCCAGTTCATCTTATCGAGCACACCCGGATTGAACTGGGCGAGATTGCCGACAAAGGCAACGGCCTGCTCGATATTGACAAGACCGGACATCTTCTGCGCCTGAGCTAGCGGGGAGATATATTCAATCTTGATTTCCTCATCGGCGAGTGTCTGCTGCAGATCCGGATCTTCCGGAACCGGAAAGATCTGTGCACGATCGAGAATATTATACACACGCTCGATGATCCGCCCGAGGAATTCAAACTGCATGCGCTGGACGACCGGGCCCAGCACCGTCATCTTTTCCTGATTGCGCTCGATGACTTCGCGCGCCGTCATGGTCTTATCTTCCATCTCGTTTAACATCATGAAGAGGTTCGAGTTGTACGACCGCTTGATTCTGTCCTGCAGTTCCGTGATGACAGCCTGTAATGCATTCAGATCTGTCTGCACCTGAAAGAGGGGAGCTACGCCGCCCTGCTGCGTGACGAATGTCTTCCCGCCCGGTACGAGATTGATGCCTTTGACATTCGAATCAGCCGTACTGACCATCGGCGGCTTTACCTGCAGCTCGACAGCCGTCAGCTTATCCTTTTCCATGAGCTGCAGCGCTTTGCTGTCGCCCTCGCAGAACCACCCCGGACCTTTGCCGTAGGCTTCATTTCCGTTTACGAGATACCGCGCAACCGGAACCGGCCACTCGTAGAAGCCACCGACATACAGGTATTCGTCTTCCTGGCTGTCTTCGAGATAGTAGATCGAGCTAAACGGAAGGTACATATTCCCGATCTTATTCTGATCAGCCGCCGGATTCGGTTTTACCAGCCAGATGACATTATGTGTCTTCTTGATTCCCGGGCCGTTATCTAGCTCGCTCATAATCCTTTCGGGGACATTGTCCTGTCCGAACTTGTCAACAAGCTGACGCGCGCTCATCCGGTACTTTCTGCAGAAGAGATTAACCATGCCATCCGGGCCGTTACCGATGCAGTAGCTCCCGATCGGGAAACACTCGAAATGTACACCGTACTGACTGTCCGGGAACACGGCGAGCGGGGACTGGCCGAACGCGAGCTCAAGGTAGCACGAATGAACAGCCGTATAGAAATTCGACTTTTCGAGCACATCGTTGACGATGTCGATGCGCTGATCGAGGAGTTTCCCGAGCCCCGAGTTATCCGACAGCTCCTCATTGCTGAAGTTAAAGCGGAACCAACGACGCGATGGAGGAGTGAGCCCTGACATAACGCCTGCAGCGAAAACCTGATTCGATTCCCACGCGCAGGTGTTATAAATCTTCGTGTCCTTCCGGTCCGCCATGTTGTCTTCGTTATCGATATTCGTGAAGTCTCCGAGATACGGGAGCTGATAATCCCGGATTGCCAGCCACCTATTCAGATACTGCTCGCGCTTTCCGAACAGCTCCTTTACCGTCTGACGCAGCCGACGTTTATCCATCTGCAGACGCGAAGCCATGTCACTCGCGCTGATGATTCCTTTCGGCGGAGTCCTTGCCTTTTGTTTCACCATGATATCCTCCGTTATCCAAGCGTATTGCGCGTGCCGGTGCCGCCGAGAATCGTGTCACGGTCCGTACTGAGCTGGTTTGAGCCACGGCCGCGCTTTCTGCGCTGAGTCGTCGTTGCTGCTGTCGTGTCAACATCGGCCGCCTGTACCGTTGTCGGTGCAGGATCCACTTTCGGTGCCGAATACGACGGTGCTTTCGAAGTGCACATAGGATTCACCTCCTTCAAATCGGGCTGTATGTCGTATTGCAGGTATCGTCCCTCATCCCGAACGGTGAGCGCGGCTGTACCGGCATGGCAAATGTCAACGCCAGCGCATCCGCAATATCCGGGGACTTGCCCATACGCTCTTTGATCTTTTCCTTCGGTTCCAGTTTCATGCGATTCGCCGCGTCAAATCCGTACTCGGGAGTCGTCAGTTCCGTCTTTAGTTCCGGCATATCCGGAAGCGATCCACCCGACTGGATCCACGCGCGCATGTTATCCCACATTTCCGATCGCTTGTTGATATAGCGTTTATCCTTTAGCGCCTTGCCGCCGAATGAGACTTCCGTTACCGGATAGCCGAGCTGGCGGCACCGGTCAATGACGCCCTCGCCCCGGCCGGCATCAACGAATACCGCATCCGGTTTCCACGATTCGATCTCCCGCACGAGACGCGCGGCAAAATCCATGTTGTCGATGTCCCGGTACACCTTCGGCTGCATGACGGCGAGTCCCTGACGTCTCACGATAACGCACGAGTCATTGCCGAACCGTGCGACGTCAACGCCCAAGATTTTCGGTGCCCCGCGCACGTCGTTTGGTTTATAGCCCCGCCCGATCGCGGCCGTTACCATGTCGATCGTAATCAAGACGTTATATGCCGACGCCGTAAAGTCACAGTAGAGCTCCTGACGAATGGCCTCCTCGCTCATGTCCTGCTTCATTGACGCGAGTTCTGCCGGACCGTATCTGCCGCCTGCTTCAAAGAGTCCCGATTCATCCGCCCGGTACAGGCAGCAGTACCAGTTTTCGTCCCGCATGGCGCGCTGATAAATCTCGTAAAACTGGTTCTGCCCTTTTGGCGTCCCGATGAAGATGACCCATCCTTTCCGGTCTGCGATCGCCGGCCGGACTACTTCGTTCCACAGCTCCGGTTTGATCTGCGCGTACTCGTCGAGGACGGCTCCATCCCAATACGTACCACGCAATGCGTCCGGATGATCCGCGCCAATCACGTAGATCCGCGCGCCCGCGCAGCCGTCATGGCGTGACGGAAACTCAATATACAGCTCTGATTCATTTGTCTTGATGCCCGGGATGACATGCGCGAAATACTTCAGGTATCCCCACGCGATATGCTTTGCCTGATTGCGGTACGGTGCGACGTATGCGTACTGGGGAGCCTGATTCTTATTTTTGACCGCCATCTTGATCAAGTGATTGACCGTCCCGACTGTCTTTCCGAAGCGGCGATGAGCGACAATGACCGAGAAACGGTGACTCTCAAGGTTTGGATGAATCGTTGTCTTCCAGAGTTTCTCCGGCCGGTACGGTATCACGATCTTTCTCTGTGCCATCGTCGTCATCTCCTTCCCAGCTGATACTTGCGCTCGACTCGCCGACGTTTTCTGTCTCGACGCGGTCCTTGTATTTATCCGGCATATTGCCTTTCATCAAGAGCGTCAGCATGGTGTCCGAATACTTTTTGATCGTGCCGACCTTCTCGCCTTTGTAGAAGACCGGTGTGTCAATCCCCTCGACGCCACGGCGATATGCCTCGTCTTCGAGGAGAGAGCACATCATGGTTCGTGCTTCCTCGAATGCCATTGCGTATTCCGGATCATGCATCCAGTAATAATGCGTCTGGCGCGTAACGCCTGCCGCCCGCGCAGCCCCGGACAATGTTCCCGTGTTACAAAAATAATTAAGAAACTTGTTCTGTGCTTTATTTTTGACAAATCTGTAAAGTTTCGGTCTCATGTTCTCCCTCCTCCTTTCTCGGTTTCTTACATCAACTGCCGCAAAAAATCTGTCCTGATTTTTCTGCTCGTGAATAACCTGTAAAGTTTTTCCATCAAAAAAGCCCGGGAAACAAATTTCGTTTCTCAGGCTTTCTGTTCCGGTCTCGATTAATACCATGTTACCACGGAAAACCGGCAATAAACTGCAGCAGAGTTAATATTTTTTTGACTCGATCATCGTGTGAACCTCCGAGGTTTTCGTGATGATTTCGTGCCACCAAGCATGGAGCGTCCGTTCCGCGATCCAGAAGTCCGGCTGAAGCTGACGCTCCATGACGGCCGCAAATTTTTGCTGTGTCTGAACTACCCAGCCGGAGCGCCCCGACGCGAACCCGTTTCCGTGAAGCCTCACGACTTCACGGCGAATCTTCAGGAGAATTTGTTTCTTTTCCGGGAGACTGTGCTCGACGATCTCGACGGCCTGCAACCACAGGAACGGCTTATATTCCTTGTCAAAGTCGATCCCGCGCAGCGCCGCCCGCTCTGTCGGATTCTTGCCTGACGTTTCGGCCTTCCCGCTATAGCGCGTAATATAAGCCTGACGCGCCGCCCGATAATCCGACAGCTCGTTTTGATAGTACAGCAGGTAATGTTCCGCCCGCTTATGGTTTTCCGCTATTTCTTTTACGACCTTCGCGGCCTCATCCCTGCTGACACTATTCACAGCTATTTCCTCCCGTACAGTTCCTCGTCGATGTCAATGTTTCGATTCGTGTACCAGTCCAGCCATGCAATGCTCCAGTAAATCTCCGGAACCATTGCCATGGTCATGGTCCAGATGAGCATGAACCGGACTGTCTCTGCTTCCGTCATCGCGGATCACCTCTTTCCGCTGGCACCACCCGTCATACCGTTTCTCCGGCCGACAGAGTTCTTTCTTCCGGCAATCCTCGCATGTGCACCGCCCGCTCATTTGGATCCTCCGGTTTTAAACCGCTTCCCTCCGTCACGCTTGCGGTTCGACTCGTTGACCTGCTTCAGTAGCCATTGCCGGCCGCGCTCATCGAAACCGGCCATGTCCTGCCATGTTGTCACGGCCACAATGATATCCGCCGTTTCTAAGCCGAATTTGATCCGATCATCATTCAGCTTGCTTTTCTCCCAGCGATTTAATACATTCCCGGCCTCCATGAATTCCGAGTAAACCTTGAGCCGCTGATCCTGCATGCTCCAATCTTTGAAAAGTGGGCCGTCACAGGGATGCGGGAGTACCACTTTCTTTTCCTGATGTTTCGTGCCGCCGAGCGTACATCCGCGAAGTGCCAGCATGACCGCAGCCATGCATTCCTCCCAGCCTTTTTTCCGCCCGTCTGCATACGCGCCCGCGAGAATTTCCGCAAGGCGGTGCTCGAATGACGCCGGAGGAATTACTCCGTCTGCATACGCGCCCGCGAGAATTTCCGCCTTCTCGTGGCCATTCGTCAAATTCTTTAAAATCGTCTCGATGTCCTGATCTGTACTCATCCCTTATGCTCCTTCCCCGAAATTCAACTTCCCCTGCTCGCGATCACCGTCAATGTACCGGTTTGCTTCCTCCTGCAAATCCTCCATCGCCTGAATCATGGCATTGCCGGCGTGGCCCTGCTGCAGATCATCCGTCTCTCGATACGGCCACCACGGTGTTGTCAGTGTGATTCCTTTTACCGAGTTACGGAGGAAACGGCTGACGTTCATGCGGACCATCGTGTTTTTCTCTTCGTACTTCCACGCGATCCAGTTTACCGCGATATCCGGCACGAAACTTGGCGGAAGTTCACAAATCGCTACCGCAAACTTAGCCATTTCATCGAACGCTTTCGGTAATTCCGGACGCGGCCGATCGGAATCCGCCAGCGATCCGCCCGAGCCGATGCCTATTTCCCACTCGATCGTCCAGATCCCTTTCTTCCGTCTGATCCTCGTGATCTCTCTCATCGTCATGCCGCCTTTCTCTTTTTCCTGATCGCCTGACTCATGACGATCAGATCATGGTGTGTGATTTCTCCCGTCCAAAGTTTGTGCCCGATCTCGCCGATCCGGTTGTAGACTTTGCCGAAGCGCTTCCCGTGATAGCCGAACTCGTCGAGCAGGGAGAGTGCCAGGCATGTGCTCATGTCATCCGATACGGCGACCTCGAGTTTCCCGAAGTGGTTCAATTTCTTTCGGTGTTCCTTGTTCGGGCAGAACTCGATCTTTGCTTCCGGCTTCAGGATCTCGTTGTTGATCTCCTCGGCCGTCACGAGTTTATCCCCAATACAGGACATGTGCACCAGCATTTTCCGGTGCAGCCGCTCCCAGCGATCCTGCCCGAAGCCGAACACGTCATGTGCGGCAATCTTCGTCAGCATGAAGAAATTGCTGATCGTTTCCTCGATCACCTGCTTGTTCCCTTTTCGGATTGCGAGCACTTCCGCCGGCGACGGATGAAACTGTTTCTGCTCCGCCGACTGACGCGAAGTCTTCGCCGATTCTTTTCTGCGCTTCATTCGCTTTGCCAAACTTCCCATGATGTCACTCCCCTCCCAGAATCTTTCCGGCCGAGTCGAGCATCAGTACCGGATATTTCTCGATGATCTTTCCGATCGGTCCCTCGATCGGGATCCAGCTCCCACGATCAAAGTCATAGCCCCAACGAATCGAAGCCTCCTCTTCGAGCTCCTTGATCCGCTGTTTCGCTGCCTCGAGTTCTTCCTGCCGGTTGATCGCATCCATGGCGTCCACGTCACTCTGCTTCCGCAGCTCTTTATTTTCCTGCTCCAGACTGTTGCAGGCTTTTCGCGAACAGCGCAGTGCTTCCTGTGCAGCTTCCCATGCATCCTGCAGTTTCTTGATCTTCCGGTTTTTATCCTCAAGCAGCCGCTTTTTTTGCTCGAGCTCGCCCTCAACGCGGTACCGCCCGCGAATCTCCTTCTCGAGACTTCGCTGGAGCTCGCGCGAAACATTCTGCTCCCGCGCCAACAGATCGAGCGTTTTGTCATACTCCCACAATCCCCGGATATTCATTTGCCATCCTCCTTCACGCGATCCAGAAATTTGATCATGCCGCGACTTTCCACGCGCCACGGTTTCAGATCCTCGGCTGTTGCGTACTTGCGCCCGAAGATTTCCTTCATGTGCGAAAACACCTCCCACGGAACAAAGAATGCCCGATCCCCGATGCCGACGCAGACTCCCGTGACCGCACCGAGCGCGGCATACTCCGTGAGCGCCGCAGCCTGATCGCGCGTCACGGCATCCTGCTTCATGCGATCGGTTGACGTAAACTTTGCTTCAAAGCAGATCAGCTTCCCGCCGCGCAGCGATCCTTTGAAATCCGGTTCCGCATGCGCAGTAAAAGAGACCAGCGCCGTCCCATCCGGATTTTTCTTTCGGACCCGGAACGGCTCCGGTGTTTTCGTGATCCGCGCCACACCCATGGCACGATACCAGCGGCAGGCTCCCTCGATCAGCTTTTCATGAAGATGCCCTGCGTCACTACTTTTCCGCGCGCGGTAACTTCGCCACGGATTTTTCCCGCGTCCGCTGATCTGTGTCCCCAGCAGATCATTCCACAGTTCCTCGTCTTCTTTTCCCAAATTGTTCATCCCTTTCGAAATAGGCTATCTGCAGCGGATAGCCATCCTCGGTAAACGTGTTACAGGAAAGGTGCGGCAGGAGATGATATCCTTTCGGCGGCTTCATGTTATCCCGGTACGAATCCGCCCGCGTGACGGTCTCCTTTTTCGGTTTTCTGCGGATCAGATTCCTTGACGGCATAACGCGGCCGGACCCGGTCTCGCGATCGATCTCTTCTTTCACGAAGTAACTCATGAGATTTGTCGCGTCAGACAGCGCGCCTTTATACACCGAAAACTTCACATGGCCATGTGGCCACGCCGCGATCACGGCCGCCATGTCTTCCTGCGGGATCCCCGGCACGAGAATGTGACCGTGCGGCCTCCCGCGTTTCCCCTTGGCGGCATTCTCGAGTACCGAGATATACTTGAGTTCCTTGCCGCGCTTCCGGAAGATCGTTCTCAGCTTCCGCTTGAATTTCTCAAACTCGGCCTTGAGCACTTCCGGAGGCAGGCGATCCCGGCATGTGATTGTCAGGTAACTGTCTCCCATGTGAAAGTTATCCAGCGCCAGCATGATCAGTTTCTCTTTCCGAAGTTCCCGGTTCCGCTTTTCCTGTTTCTCTGACGTCACCTTTTCCTTCGGGCTGCGTTTCTCCCGTTTCGACTTCTCGGAATGATACCGCCACGTATGGTATTTTTTCTCGATGATATATTTCTTATCCCGAGACACCCACTTTGACTTCATGTAAGACATTGCGATTTCCTCTCTTATGTCGGTATTTTAATTCCTTTATCGAGCCGGTAAGAGGCTCCGCAGCCCCTTGAAAAATGCGCCGAAAAAGCGCCTGCTCACAGACGCTTTTTCGCTATTCGTTTTATTTCCTTCTATATAATGTCACGTTACGATGCGCAGCTCGTGCAGATCGGCATATTGATCGAGATCCGCCTGGGCACGTTCAAACGTCAATCTCTCCGGCAGACTTTTCACTCGATACCATCCGTCATGCCATTTCCACATTGCCCGGTAACCTTTGTCGCATTTATTGACCCTGTATGTCCGCCCGAAATCCGATCGATAAGAATGCGCCGCGATACCTTTTAGCGAATCCTCTTCTTCGCCCAGCAGTGTCCACTGTTCGCCGAGTGCGAAGATTGCCAGATCCTTTTCTGCTTCCTCCGGTGTATTCCGCCATGGTAAATCCCGGGAAAGACTGGAGTGCCAATTGTCACGGTCATCGGCTTTGTCTTTCTTCGCCACATGCGTCCGGAATTTTCCGATATGGTTTTTTCTTTTACTCGGATTATATTTTCCTTCGAGCACGCGGTAGATCCGCCCGCCTGTTCCTTCATATGTCTTCATGTCTCATCCTCCCAGCAGTTCCTGAATGAGTCCGGCCGTCATGCCAATGACAATAAGCAAGAGCATCAGATTTGCTTCGTATTCCATGGATATTTCCTCCCCCGATGAAAATGTGTTATACTTGGGGTGCAGGATTTCTGAACATCCTCCTGCGAGCAAATCCGTACCGGCTTTCCTCCGGTGCGGTTTTTTATTGTCCTTTTCATAGCGGCCGACTCCATCAGTTCATGTATAATCCTGCGGCCATGCCGAGGAAGAACGCGACGATCCAGATGACCGTGAGCACAGCCTTGCCGGCCGGTGTCATGGACACGACCATCTCGGCGATGTCCTTTACCTTATCCCATGTCGACTTTTTCCGCCGGCTATGATAGATGATATTCCGCCCGGTCCCGTCGCTCATCGTAACGAACCAATCTTTTTCTTCCTGACTTGTCTTTTCCATTCCGTCCTCCTTATCCGAACATTGCACCCACGATCAAGTGCATCATATACAAGGCCATCAGCATAAGTCCGACTGCATTGCCGAATGCTTTCAGCCGGCTGTAATCCCGGCGAACTTTCTTCATGATGTCTTCTCCTTTCATCCCAGATCGACGCCGAGCCGATCCGCTTCCGCCTTGATCATTTCCTCCGACGCGCCCGTATACTCAATGAATGCTTTCGGGCTGATGTAATAGTTGTAACGATGGTTCCGTCCTTCCTTGGCTTTTACGGCCACGCCGAACGGAAGGAGCCCGCGCTGGAGCCCGATCCGGACAAATTGTTCGCATTTCCCCATCACGGCCGCCGCCACCATCGGCGGTATTTTTTTCATGTCCACCACCTTCTTATCCCTTTCTCGTCCATCCGTCTCCCATCCGGTGCAGCTTGTGCTTTTCGGCATATGCGATTGCGTCAACAAATGCTTCCTCGAATGAGTTACGCCACGGAAGGTTTTTGCTCTTTACCTTATGGGCACCGAGCCGACCGGGGCGTTTCTGTAAAAGTCCGTACTCTCCGGCAAGGTTCTTTCTGATGTAATAGGCATTAAAATCTTTGTCGACCCACGCGTAACTTTGATTCATGACTTCCGCTCCGGACTTTGCTTCCGCCTCCGAGTCAAATGCTTTCCACTGCTCAAAGCAGTCCCGCTTATTCATATCGACCGGCCGACGCACGGTATACGTCACCGTGCAAGTTCCGATCTCGCCGCCCGTGATGTACGGATCATTGGCCACCGCGTACGGGAACACTTCCCACACGCCCGGATTTTTCAGTTCATTTTCCATTCTTTCACCTGCTTTATTGGTACAATATCCTTAAGGAGGATGATTCTAATGACAAAACATGATAAGGAAATCTTGGTGTCCATGGTATCTGGCGGCCGAAACACCGCCGCCGAAATCAAGCGCGCGCCGATCGCGAAGTCGATCGATGACGCGATGCTCTACGTTATCTCATCCGGCCGGAGCTACGATGACTGGCTGCTCATTCCCGATCCGCCAAAACGTTTCAGCCGCGAAGACGTTCCGCATTACGATGATGCCGATACGTTCGTCCTCAGCGAACATGGACAGGATATTCTCGATGAATATCGAGACCGTTTATGGTCAAAAGATATGGCCAGCAAAAATTTATTTGCCGCCAGATGCACGTTGATGCTGACTGCTATTGGAATAGCGCTTTCAATCGTTGGACTATTATGCACAATTCTCCTGCGATGATACAAAGGTTAATCGCCGACAATACCATACTGATAATGATGTAGTGTCGGCTCAGTCTCATCGTTTCCTCGAAACTGTCCGGTACGTAATTCCACCAGCGGATAAAACGCTGGTGTATTTTTTTTAAGATCAATTTCGATCTCCTTTCCGCCCGATCGACAAGCTGATATATCCCACGCCGATCTCGATCACTACTTCGTCCTCCGACTCAACGTAATAATCCGCTTCATCAAAAACCAAAATCCCCCGGCCGAAGTCAATATGGAGATTGACCCCCGGCTTACTTGTCAGAGCCGTTGCACTCACGACATTGTCGCTGATGTCAGGGATAACGCGCCCGTCCGTCCTGACGTCAGTTTCTCCGGCTCGATCGTCGAGCGCGTCATTGATGAAGTCCATCAGCTTTTCGCATTCGCAATGATACGCCAACAGTTTTTTACCGCTGTAATCGCGAGGATCAGCCGCCCGATCCTTCGCCGCCTTTACGATCGCCGCCAGCGGAAAATTCCACGTCTTCATACGATCACCTCCGGTTTATTGATATAATGTCCTTGAAAGGACGTGATTCTCATGAAACTCAACTATGAACTGATCCGCCAATTATTGTTGGCAATCGAAGCAGATTCCAACGGGCTTCAAAGCTTCTCCCTTCTTCACTATCAAACGCTTTTCACCGGATACAACCCCATCATCATAGACTACCATCTGAAGTATCTGATCGATGCCCATCTGGCCGAAGGCAAGGTACATTGCTATGTTCTTGATATAACGCCAAAAGGCCGCGACTATCTAAACAATGTACGGGATGATTCAATATAGCATGATGTGAAAAAGCGTATTGCTCCGTTAGGTCAGATATCCTTAGATGTCGTTTCCGATGTAGGCCGTTCTTTCATACTCAAAGCTTTAGGGCTATAAGGAACCGTAAACTCATTAATGCAGGACTTCGTCTCGTCAAACACCAACGGCATCATACTGAGCGGTACACGATATTTATGCAAAACTTCCACAACCTCTAAGGCGGCCGCCCGAATATCGACGACTTCCGCCGGCATCAGATCATCTTTCACAAATGTTACCGGTTTTCCATCGCATAATGTCTTTCTTATCGTCATATGCTCCTCCTTACGCCGGCAGTGCCTCCGGCTTCAGCAGATCGGCGACGCGTTTTCTGTTGTCGGCCGTCTGGATAATGATCGCTTCGAGCGCTTCCTTCTGCGCCGGTGACAGGCTGCGCCATGCGTCCTTCAGCTCCTGCGCGTATCCCGGGAGCCTGCGCCGCTCTTCAAACGTCATCATATTCTCACCTTCTTTCTATGAACGAACATATATTCTTTTACTGATCGACTTCGATGCGGATCTTCTTCTTGTTCTCGACGTCATCGATAACCATGTGAATGGCATCCTCGAGCACATCAGCCGGAATCCCCGTTGACTTTGACTTGCGCCAGAGCCATGACGCGAAAAGGAAGAGTACGACCTTGTCATCCCCGGCCGTGAACATCCGCATATAACCGTCTTCTTTCCCGTCGAGCGCGAGTATGACGATCGTGTCCGAATCGTCGATGAGCTCGCCGACCTGTCTTTTCGAGTCGAAGAAGTCCTTATCCTGATTTGTTGTCAATCCCATCACCTCCCTTCGTGGTTCCGCCCGCTGTGGATAACCTGTGGATAACTTACAGTCATTCGATATAGGGTATCCTCGTCGTTTCGTCTTTATATTCCTTAGTTGTTTTTCTATATTCATATTATACAATTAAATTGTATTTGTCAAGATGTATCTTGTAATTTTTACAACTCCGTTGTATTATATAGATAAAGGACGGTGATGACATGAATATCAACCAACGAATAAGAGAGTTGCGAAAATGTCTCGCACTCAATCAGAAAGAATTCGGTGAAAAGATCGGCATGGGACAAGCCGGTGTCAGTAAACTTGAGCAAGACGGAAATACCGTCATTGATCAGAACATCCGCCTGATCTGCGATACATTCCAGATCTCCGAGGAATGGTTACGCACCGGCAAAGGTGACATGAAGGCTGACGACGATGACATTTACATTAAAAAGCTCGCCGCCCGATATCAGCTTCCCGGTTCCCACGCGGCCGTCATGGAAGCATGGCTGACACTTTCAAATGACGAGCGTGAGACGATCCTCGCGCTGATCCGCAAGGTCACCGGAGCGGCCGACGCAGCCGAGCGTGCCGAGGCCGAACGTGTGAAGGCGATCGATGAGAAGGTCGCCGCGTACCGGCAGGAACTCGAAGCCCAGCAAAAAGGGCCATCAGTATCCGCGACTGGCTCCGCCGCCATGGCAGGCACTAAAAAAAGCCGCCCGTAAAGGACGGCCATGTACCGATAACCCTGCTCCGCCGGCAGGGTTATTCTCTATTCGTTTTTGCAGGAGGACTGATTCAAATGACTAAGACTGAAACTATCGCCGTCGCCGTTGCCGCCGTTTCGCTGGCGGTCACTTCCTGTCTCGCTGTTGTGGTTCATCAGCAACAGAATTATATTGAATCGCTCAGCCATGAGATCACGGCCATGCAAGACGATCAGAAAACGTTTATGAAGAAAGAACATAAGCCGTTAAAGTCAGAAGTCGAACATATTAAGTCCAGACTCTTTGATCTCGATCTGCAGATCAGTGACGTTTCCGATCAGATCGATGATGCTCATGCCCGAATTGACGATACCCAGTCTGACGTCAGCCAAGCACAATGGGATGCGTATGAAGCAAACAGGAATGCTGAGGACGCTCAGGACGCAAACGAATCTCTGCGCACTCAATTAAATAATAATCATCGGAACTCTTATTATTATTAATCTCTTTATTTATCCCTTACTTTACTTTTCCCGAGATTTTGGTACATTGCTTGACTTAAAAAGTAAAGTAATGTACCACTTTCCCGATGAAAGTCAAATAAAGTCCAAAATACTGGACTAATGGATATGGCTAGTCTAATTATCCGCATTAAATTAGACAATAAAAAAAGAGCTCCTGTTTCGGAGCTCCTTTTTCCGGCCGCCAGATCGGTGCCGTATGGAACCTTTTTATGGTTGCATCCATTGTGGAGGGGCAGCCCATCTGCTTTACGTTCTGCCCCGGTCGGCGATTAGCCCGTCTCTGCTGCAGCAGTTGATGTGTGGAACGATGCCGCTGCTCATCTCTCCTTTGGTAGAGATTTCTATCGGATATCTTTATTGTAGCAGATTCGCCGGCAAGCGCAACCACCTACTTTGCCAGTCACCGCCCGGTGACAGAAAGGAATGCTATGCGATTACCAAACGGTTACGGGTCCATCACCCGTCTTTCCGGGAAGCGCCGCCGCCCGTACATGGTGCGCGTGACTTCCGGCTGGACGGATGACGGATCCCCGGTGCGTAAAGTCATCGGTTATTATGAGAGCCGCGCGAAGGCGATCAGCGCGCTGTCCGAGTACAACGAGCATCCATATGATCTTGCCCAGGACAAAACGACATTCACCGATCTCTGGGATAAGTGGTGCAAGATCACGTATACGGATAAGGGGCTCAAAGTCCCGAATCCGTATAACGCCGCATGGAAGCGCCTCGACGGGATCCACTCGATGCAGATGTGCGATATCCGCCGACGCCATATGCAGGGGGAGGTTGACCGCTGTCCTCTCGGATACTCGACGAAGAAAATGATGAAGACGCTTTGCAACAAACTCTTCAAGCTCGGTATTGACTGCGAGATCGTGACCGTCAACTACGCGAAGGACATCAACCTCCCGCATGCAGAAGTCAGTGACAAGCATCATCCGTTCGAGCCGGAAGAGCTCGATCTGCTCTGGAAGCACGTCGGCGATCCCGGCACCGACATTGCGCTGGTGCTGTCGTATACGGGAATGCGCCCGACGGAGCTCCTCAAAGTCCGCACGGAGAACGTGCACCTCGACGATCATTATCTCACCGGAGGCATGAAGACCGCCGCCGGCCGCAACCGCGTCATCCCGATCGCGGACAAGATCGAGCCGATCATCAGACGATGGTACAATCCGGACAGCGAATATCTCGTCATCAGTCCAAAAGACGGCCGCCCGATCCTGACATACGATCGCCTTCGCAGTCATATCTGGGAACGAAGCCGCGTCCTCGATCAGCTCCCGACCGCGCACCTCCCGCATGACGGAAGACATACGTGCGCGACAATGCTCGACAATGCCGGTGTCAATCTCAAGACTGCCCAGCTCATCCTCGGTCACAGCAGCCGCGACATCACGCGCCGCGTTTACACGCACAAGACGATCAATCAATTAATTGAAGCTATTAACCAGATCTAATGCGTGTTACCATTACGTTACCAATACGTTACCAGTAAGAAAAATTTTCCCTGTTTTTACCTGATTTTATCCGCAACAGGATAATTGAAAAAGCCCGCCATACCAAGTATGACGGGCTTTTTGTTACCAATGAACTTAATCGAAAATCAACGTTTCGAGAACTGCATTCACGCATAAAACACGGCTTTTAGATGATTTTGTTACCAGTTTGTTACCATTAATTTTTAGATCAGCGATTTGATCTGCTCGTTGTCCGTTCTTATGCAAACCATAGCGTCCCTATATTTAATAGGAAGCGTCTTACTCATCGATTGTTACTTTGACGTTCTCCCACTTTTTGTAAGCATCGACATATGCTTCATTCTTACAACCGTTAAATGTCACTTCATAATACATGCCGTCACTCACGGTCGTCGAGACGAGTGCTTTCCAATTCTGCAGAGTCTTACAGAACCAAACGATGAACACGTCATCCATGGTCAGCTTCTTCTGATCCGTGACGTCAACACGGTCATTGAAATAGTCCATGACCAGCTTTCTGGCAATCTCCTGATAACTCATGCTTTGCCCTCCGCAGCCACACCGTTGATCGTCTTCTGCAGAACAACCTTCACAACGTATACCGCGCCCTGTAGCAGGAGCGGAAGAACAATACCGTCACGCCAGCGACACCATCCGCTTTCCTGTGCACTCTGAGACTTAATCGTCTCGCAGAAAGCATCGGCCGCATTTTCTACAACCGGCAGTACTTCATTCAGAACCGTCTGAGAAACATCCTGCTTTACCTTTTCCGTTACGTCATCGACGCGCAGCGCGTCAGTTACGTTGTCTCGAATCTCTGTCCATTTGCTCATGTCCATACATCCTTTCTTTAATCTTTTCACGATGAAATGTCTCGTACGCGTGCCAAAGTGCCATGCCTCGTCGGCAGTTGATCCGCGTCCCTTTTTTCTCGTCATACCAGACGATGATTTCCCGTCCTCCGAAATATACGTGAAGTAATTCATTCCCCTGCGTCATCGCCGTTCTCCACGGTCGGTAATGCGTCAGGAAATATTCGAATCCGTATATGTCGGATAATGGCACAAGCCGCGGCCAACCATCACGTTCCCGTTTTTCCGCAACCTGCAGCATTTTCTTTAAGTTGTTCATAGGCCGTCTCCACGGCTGTGCCGGTTACTGCATCGAGCATTCGTAATCGGTAATGCCGCGTGCGATCGCGCGGGCGAACTCGTCCTGCTTATTCGCCAACAGTTCTGCGTCGCTATCGTTATCGATGAACGCCATTTCGACAAGGCAGGCGGGCATGTCCGTATGTTTGAGGACGAGAAGATGCGGCATGGATTTCACGCCACGGTCAAGCGTACCCAGCGAGTTGACGATCTGCTTCTGGATATTGCCAGCCAGCCGTGCGCCCTCTCCTGCGCCGTAACATTCGACCTCTGTACCGTGTGCGGATTCGTTGAACGCATTGCAGTGAATTGATACAAATACATCTGCGCCCCACTCGTTGGCCGTCTCTGTGACCGTCAGGCCCTGTCTATCTGGATAATAACTGCGCCCTTTGCTCGTAGGGGCGAGATTGTCGCTCTGCATCAGCTTGCAAGTACAGCCTGCCGCCTCGAGATAGTGCTTGACGAGCGCGCCGACGTGAGCTGCGACCTCGCACTCGCGCAGGCCCGTGCGCGGGCTGACGGCGCCACTGTCGTAGTCAAGATCATGTCCCGGGTTGATAAATACCTTCATCGTAAACCATCCTTTCTATTCTCGATGGCGGTCCGGCCAAGGTAGCCGATAAGCCCGCTCCCCAAAGTTGTCTGCAACTCTGTACTGCCGCCGAAGAGGATGGCAGCGAGCAGGACGATGACGAGGCCGGTGCCTACAATCGTATCTGTCGTCACATGCATACGCATCACCTCCCGAGCGCCCAGGTGAGGACGCTGGCGAAGATGCCGACGAGCGTCGTGCTCATTCCGATCGTCCAACAGACGTCACGCTTGAATTCGTCGATGCGATGATGTGCGGACTTCGTCGAGTCGATTGCTGAGACGACGTTCGGAGTCATGACATCAATCTTCTCTTTGAGCTCCTGCACGGACGCGACGAGGGCATCCACCTGCGTCTCGATTTTGGTCAGTCGTTCTAGTAGATTCATATCCAATCTCCATGATCCTTCCATCTGCATTTCTCCCGGCATCGGCGGTGGCCGTTCCTTCGTGTCCATCATTTCTTCCATTGCGAGATTTAACCCCGCTGCTACGCCGATATGCTTTTGCTTGTCCGGCGCGATACCTCCTGCGTAACAGGGTGTTGCCAGCAGGAGCAGGCGAGAAGTAGGGTCGGAAGTCGTATTTTCATTGTTGTTCCTCCTTTAGTCTATATCCGCATTTGTGGTACAGTCAAGCCATTTACTGCCTGTCCATATCAAAAGGTGCCCTAATGTTGTATCATAATAGGTATTTCCATCCGCCACTATTTTGGAGTTAGGTCTGGAAGTTGTTGCACCAACACTGGGGCCGGGGTAATTGTAAGTCATAGCCTTTAGGTTATATGATGTAAATATACTTGAAGCCGTAAATGTATTGCTAGTTATAGCTGCATTACTTGCTCTTTCAAGCCTAAACAACGCCCCAAAACCGATGTAAAATAACGGGCAATATACATTTTCTAATGTATTAATTTCAGAAACATCCACGATACTGTTTCTGTCTAAATTAAATATATATTCAACATTTAATGTTGATAATACATTTAGTATTGCCAATAACCTCACAGACATGGTTGTGTTTGCGATATGCGCAATCAAAGTTTTTTTATACGCAGAAGTAAGTGACTGCCCATCAATAATCAGTTTGTAAAAATGAATCTTAGAACCTGTAATTATAACAGGAAAAATATCTGTCCCATATCCCGTTTCTGGAGGATTAATGCCGTTCAAATTTTTGTACTCTAACGACCATGTATCATCAGGAGTTACTCTAACGATCCCCACTGTCATCACATTAGACTTCGTTATTAGCAACTGTTTTACTGTTAAATCCGTAAAGTTCGTTGTCACATCTGAACAGTTAGAGAATAAAACCCTCTTTATTGTTATATTGCCTTTTCCGTCTTGATTAAAGTTTATTTGTCCATGAAAATTCGTAAGAACCAACGAAGTATATTCCGCAGGCTTTATAGTTATGTTCACTTGAACTTCCGAAGCATTGACAGGCAATGCTTGAATAGCCGCATTAATAGATTTGAATGGCTTTTCTTTTGTTCCATCGGGAATTTCTGTAGCACTAGCATCAACAAAAAATTCAATTGGTGCCGAATTATAAAAACTTTTTATAGGATAATTGTTGCTAACATGAGTCAATGATTCACCATTGGATATAAATTCCGCATCTTTACTCAGATGGAATACTTTTGCTCCAACAACCGTTGAAAACTGTTGGTAATATCTTGTTGATTCACCAAATAAGTTTGTTTTGCCAACTGCTGCATCAAAAGCATTCCAACCGTGATTGAACACAGCATAGTCCGGTGCTATCTCTTTGAAAAAAGCAATACTAGCACTTTCATTATATGGCGAAGCTACTCCGTGATGCGGAATTTTTAGCAGATTTACTTTTGGCAGGTTATACGTAGTTCTAACAAATTCTGTTTCGGGATAATACCCATCTCCCGTATAGAGCACATTAACATTGCCATGCCTTACAAGAGCATATATGCTTCTTGGATTTTCATTGCTTACATCCACGTCTACTTCTGCAATGTAGTGTTCTATGTCTGCATTGCAACACATCAAATCTACATAACAGTTATTAGATAACTGGATAGTTTCATCTTCGCTTAACTCTCGATATGGTGTATTGGTGCTAGTAAAATAGCCTATCACTGTATTTTTAGTTGTCGCATAAACCGCATTAGATGGTATCAGCCATTCGCACTCTGAAAAATCAATTTCATCTTGCGCTAAAAATGCAGGGATATTCATGTGATGGTCACCGTGATAATGTGTCAATAAGAAAACATCAATTTTTTTGATATTATGTGCTTTTAGATAAGCAATAATATAATCATATTGTTCTTGTTCATCCGTCTCTACGCCGCCGTTTGAATCAATCATCATCGTTTTTTCAGGTGTTACGATAATCTGACAATCTCCCTGTTGATGCTCTTTTGTCGTTTTTGGGAACAAGAACTGTACTTTATCCTCTGCCCGGAACGCTCTCTTCCTCGTATCCGTGACCGTCCCTGTATTAGCATTAGCCGCCACGCTCACCTGCGCAACACTAATCCCATTCGCAGGCACGCTAGGCGCACTCGGACTAGCCGCCGCCGTACCTGTGATTTTTGCTACTGTGCCCGTTGAATCAATATACACAAGGTCAATTCGCGGATTTGTCGGGTCTGCCGCATCCAGCGTGACTGTCGTTGCGCTAATCTCTTTGCGCGTTCCGTCTGCCAAATGCACCACGCCTGCCGCCACGGTAACGGTTAAGCCGCTAATCGTCGGCGTGCAGCCACTTACAATGCCATAGCCTGTGCTTTCGGCGAGGTATTCGTTGATGCCGTCGATTCTATCGGCGTAGAGATTTTCCCAGTGTTTCTCACCGGTGCCGAGTGTGCCGTCGTGATCCATGCGCGGCACGATGTTTCGTGTTGCCAGATTATCTTGTGCCATTATTTTCCCTCCTTATGAAGCAATACGTTTCTCGCCGATCGGGACGATGTCGCCGTTTGCGTCGAGTGCCCAGAAGCCGCTGTAGGTTGGTTGCAGTGTCGGCATCAGATCTCCATTCTCATCGAGTTCGAAGAAATCATCACCGACGTAGGTCGTGATCTTTGTCCAGTAATCCGTATCTGTCGGCAGAGCTGTCGTACCGTCGGCAAGAGAGCGATAGATGCTGCCGTCTGTGTACTGCACGATATCTCCGATGTTATAGGTCTTGCCATCCTCCCATAACGGTGCATTATATTCCTGCACCGTCATTGCGGCATTCTCAGCGAGACCAGCTTGTTTCTGTGCGTCAAAGGCAGATGCCGCAGCCGCCTGCGCCAATTCTTTTGCAGTAGAAGCACTTTCAGCTGCGTCAGATGCCAGCTCGTCGGCTTTCGCTGCTGAGTCTTGAGACGCCAGCGCGTACTTGATCGCCGTCTTCGCGTTCGCGTCAATCTCTTTCATGTAATCGATGAATGTCTTGGCCCCGCTGATACTGTTCTTAATGCAGCGATCAACTTCCTCGCGGATCTCCTGAATGATCATCGTCAGCTTATCCGGCATTGACTCCAGAATCGGAAGCGGATATTTGCTTCCGAGTCCGACCTCCTGTGTGATCGGTGTCCGGCGATAGATCGCGATTTTCTGTGAGCTCGAGAGAATCGCCGGCCGTTCGCTTTCCGACGGTGCTTCTCTGGGAGCATAGCCCGGATATGTTACCGTGCCGGCGACACTGTCGACGAAGAAATCTTTTGTCAGCTCTGTTTCAGTATCTGTTTCGCTATCGTAGATAACGACGTGAATATGATCCGCACTGTTAATCGGAAATTCAAACGGGAATACCGTCGTCTTTCCGTCACCGGTATAGATGACTTTAGTATCCTGATCAACAATCATTTCCTTCACCTCCTCCAAATTTTTCTTCCAACTTGCGGCCGCCGCGTGGATCCTCGCCAGCAGTAAAGAATCACCTTACTACTTCCGCCCGCGCAGCCGGGCCGCCCATACAAAAAGCCCTCCGGTATTCCGGAAGGCTTTTCTTTTCTGCTGATACTACCAGTTTACCATGTGCATCCTGCGATAAACTGCAGCAGAGTGATTTATTTCTTCTTTCCTTTTTTCGGTTTTGCCGGTGCCGGCGGTTTCGGCTGGATCTCCCGTTCCTTCGGTGCCTTGTCAAAGACAGCCGACCAGACATAACTCGTCCAGTCATGATCGTAGACATTGTCTTTATCATTCAGGTACATCATTGTGCCGGTCACGGCGTCGACCATCGTATTCGTAATACCGAAGCGTGCAGCCGTAAGGCTTGACACAGCCTTTGCACCATGACGAGCGACTTCCGCATACGTGATATGCTTCTGCGGATGACGATATTTCTCGTCTTCTTCGTGTTTCTTGATTGCATCAATCCGCTTTTTCCCGCGCAGTTTCTTCAGCCGCTCCTGCCATTTCTCTTCGCGCGCAGCCTGCTGTTCGTCGATCTGCATGTTATGCTCCGACATTTTCCCGAGAAGCGTGATCGCGCGGACCGTCTCCTGTGTTCCCGCCATGCCGACGCTCAACAGGTTCACGTCCGATCGTACCATGTTCCCGCCGAACATCGTCTGGATCGCGAGGTTTGCAAGATCGCGGACAATCGGAATTGAGCCTGTAGCCTGTGACAGCGCATTCTTCGCAAAGACTTTCATAAAACGGTCCTGCCATGGTACGGCGACTTTCTCATCTTTGCCGTCGGCATTCTTGATCTTTACCCACTTATCGTCATCGCTGTCTCCTTCAAGTCCCAGCATAAACTTTCCGATACTGCCGATCAGTGACATCAGTACAACGCGCAGCATGACCGATCGTGCAAACGGCGCCCACCGGGCAAGAAAGTTTCGATCGGTACTGAATTTTGCATGACGGTATTTCGCAAGAATCGCATTGAACTGCGTATTAAAAAACGAATAGAACGTCGTCATCAATTTCGTGAGTGCGTGCTTGCTCCGCTGGATCGACGCAAGATCCTTCGTTGCGCCGGATCCGAACGTGTCACGCACAACGGCGTCCGCTTCATAAACCGCCCGGTGCTCTGCTTCACTGATTGCTTCCTCGTCCGTGTAGATTGGAAGATCCATAGCATTATTCAGTTCTCCTTCGGCTTTCGCGAGCTCACTCTGCAGCTGGCGCATTTCCGGTGTATCGCGCATCGTCTGTTCCGTCTCTGCGCGTGCAACGTCAAATGCGGATCCGCCCGCAGCAACCGCTTCCGACTGTGCGGCACTTCTGATACGCTGTGACGCGTCATACATCCGCCCGCGCAGCTCCTCTGCTTTTTGCTGGAGTTCCTGCACCTTCTGCTGATTCTCTGCGTTCTCACGCTTGACCTCGGCCAGCTTTTTCCCAAACGAATCTTTATATGCCTGCACCCATAATGGAGCGGACAGCATCAGATCCGTATAGAGCATCATGTCATACGCGTGGTTCTTGACGAACTCGATCGGCCGCGCACTCGTCTCAAACAAGCCGTCCTGCTGCCGGATATCACGGTCCATGGAATTGATACGGTTCGACATAAAGACCGACTTGGCCAAAAGTTCCCGTGACGCTCCGAAGTGCGTATAGAAATCAGAGACCGCGAGCATTGCTTTTGCCGGTCCGATCGCGTCAATAATCGGAGCAATATTTGAGATGTTCTCGAGTGCCGGCCAAACGCGATAGCCCATGATCGCCATCGTCGAATTACTGCGCAGATAGTTAAACAGCTGCCCGAGCGCGCCCTCGGCCATGTTGTTGTTCTGCGCTGCAATATTCCAGCAGTCTGTTGCCCATTCTTTCAGTACGTTGTGATACTCAGGCCCCAGTGTATCGCTGACGCGCTTTTCAAATGCTTTATTGTTGACAATGCGGTACACATCACGCGCAGCCAGACGATACGTAATGTTATGAATAACTGCCTGCAGATGATCCGGAATGACACCGAATTCAAAGAGCAACGGCCGTCCTTCGATGTCCACTTCCGCACGGGATTTTGTGAATCCGCGCCCCGTACCGAGCACGGCCGCGCCGGCGAGGTTCGACATCGTCATTTTGTTTTCTTCCTGCTCCGCAGCCTTGCTTGACTTGCGCGGATCATACTTGATCGGGTAGTAACCGCCGCCTAATTTAACTGTCTCGCCGTCCGCTGTCTTTGCTTCAAACGGTACAGCTTCGACTTTCTTGATCGCCATGCCGTTCAGCTTTTCCTCTACGGCCGCCGTCTGTTCCCAATAGCTGTTGAGATGGTCCCAGATATCCTGTACGAGTTTCCAGTCCTTCGCCGTCATCTGCGTCTCGATCCAACGAACGAGTGTCGTTTCATCGGTATTGAAGCTGGCGACTAGGCGCTGACGATTCGCCCGGTTTCCGAGATTGAGCGCCATGCAGATGACATTTTCTTTTGTGACCTTCCCGATATTTCGATCCGGTTCAAAGACAATGTTTCGTTTCTTCCATGCGCGCCGCTCGCTGTGTTTGTACGGTGCGAGGATTTTATGCAGTGACGCCATTTCCTCCGAGATCATACGTCCTTCGTGCTCTGCCGCCCGCTCATAAATACCGTAAATATATTTATGAGCAGACTTTCCGAGCGCGCGCAGAATCTCTTCCGGTTTTGTAAGCATGGCAAGCCATTCTACGCCGTGCCGCGCAGCCGCTTCCCCATGCGGAAGTTTTGCCACCCATCCATTGTATCCGAGTCCGCCTGTGTCGGCATTGATCGCACGGCGCCGGACGCCGACATGATCTGCATCCGATTCGTCGTTTATGATCTCGCCGACGACGTCCGTGATCGACTTGCCACCGACCGTTACCATATTAAATTTGTTTTTGCCCGTCGTATAGATGAGCGTCAATGCATTGATGGCGTCATCGAACTGATCAAGATTGAGTGAACGATAGCCTCGGAAATTATTTCCCTGCTTCGTTGCGATATCAAGGATCTCCGTCGGCCGCATCCCCGGCTGACCGTCAAGCCCCTTCTCGATCGTGTCAAACATTTCATCAAACGACCGAAAACCGACCTCAAATCCACTGACCGGCTCAACAGCATCGCGATCAACAATGCGCAGGATGAAGGCAAGGTGTCTATGATAATACCGCTCTTCTTTCGGAAGCTTCACCGAACGAACCGCGAGCTGTCTATGGATCTTATTGAGTCCCTTCTCAACATGATCCGCAACCTTCTTCGCCTCATTCGCCATCGCCGCATACATGGCCTGCTGCTGCTGCGCCGTGAGTGCCATTTCCCAGTTCTTCGCGCGGATCATCTGCTGGACACGGCGAGCCGCCCGCTTCGACCGGCGCAGATATCCGTTATAATCCATCGCCTCATTGATCGGTTTATTCATGATCGTGCGCTTTGCCAGCTCCCGATAAAAGATCATCTTGCCTTCATTGGCCGTCATGACTGCAGACTCATTGACTTTCTGCTCGCGCAGCTTGCTTTTAAATTCCTGCAGTCCTTTTTCCATCTCTTCTTTTGTTGCCGCATTCAGCATAGACTCGATGCGATTGATATCTGCAGATGTCCACTTTGCCGAGAATCGGAGACGGTTGATCTCTTTCATGAGTGCTTTTACCCGTGTACTCTTCTGCTCGACTTTCAGATCGACGTCCGCCGGCAGTGCCGTGATCTGTTCCTCTACCGACTGCATGGCCTGACGTGCCTTGCCCGTGATCGTATTGACCAGCGCCATCTTTTTGGCAAATGCTGTCGCTTTCAGCGATTCTAATTTCGCGTGATATCCGGTTGACTCCATCGCCCTGGCTACATTCAATTCCGTCAAATGCGATTGGATGACTTCCTCGTCGAGCGTTTTCTCGTACCGCTCCATGTGCTGATCGAGTGCTTCATCAAGTGTCGGCACCTTGTTGAGCTCTTCCCCGAACGCCTCAAGAGATGGGAACCATCCGAGTGCGAGCTGCGGATCCCCGGAAGCCGCGACCGCACGCTCCGCGAGATACACCGGTTCGTTGAGCAGTTCTTTCCGTTTCCGCTCCCGTTCCTCTTTGACACGCCGATCGTATTCGTCCTGCGCTTCTTTTTTCAGATCGCGCATGACAATCTTCTGCAGTTTTTCCTTCGCTTCCTCTTCTGCTTCCGTCTTCCAGCGCTGATATGTTTCGGTCTCTGTTTCACTAAGCAGCTGTTCGCCGCCCGCTTTCGTGATATCTTTATACCGATCGTCGAGCGACATCTCGCGAATTTCATCCTCTGTTGCGATCATGCGATCCATGACACGACGTACCGGGAGGCTCACGCGTGCTCCGTCTGCTGTGATCGCGCGATAGATCGAGAGCAGGAACCGACGGAACATGCGGAATACTGCACGCAGGCCTTTTGCCGGTGCCTGACCGTCACGAAGGTACTGTTCAAAACCGCGTGCGAATCGTTCCTGACGCCATTCCCGCTTCAGACGATCGGCTTCATCCATGTCGCCGTATGCTTCCGCGTCAATGATTGCCTGCTCGCGCTTTGCGAATTCACGCGCCCACGGTGTACCTTTATAGAGTTTCGCGTCACCTTTCTTCCAGCTCGCCCAGTTATCGACGGCTTCCAGTTCCTTGGCGGAAACCTCGTCGATCTTTGCAAGGTCTTCGAGGTCCATCAGAAACATGTGCGCCATCTCATGCGTGAACGTCGACTCGTCCGCTGATTCAAACAGGGAGATAATGCGCCGGCCGTTCGACATGACGGTCGTCATGCCTTTAGGCCCCGCATTTCTTTCGGCCTGCATGAAGATATCCGGATTGCTCGTGTCAAACGTCCCCTGATTATCGACCGACTTGACCTGTTTCGAGTCAAAGACAGCGACTGATCCGGTATCCTTATCGACGATACCGTCATAGCCTTCTTTCTTTAACTGCTTATCCAATTTCGTGATGAATTTGTCACGGTCCCTCATCGTGTACTCTGACGTATAGCCGGCAGGACTTAATTCATGACCACCCGAAATTTCGCGGAAACGGTTTGCATATTCTTCTGCTGTCATCGGCTTTTCGATGCGGAGATATACAGCCATTGTCTGCGGATTCTTACCTTGTCCCCGGTACTGGGCGCCACTCGCCGCAGCATTCGCCGCTCCCTGATAAAAGCTGAAGTAGAATTTTCCTTTACCCCAGCCCATACCCATTTGGCGGCCAACCTTATCCTGTGCCTTCTTCTTGTCAAAGATCCGGATCCCAGACGTCGCCGTGCCATGATACGCCACGCGCGGAGTCCCATCTTTATTGACGATCTGACTGTTACCGAACCACGTGTTAAACGCCGTATTATCTGCAGCACTTTGGAACAGCTGAGAGCTCTTAGTAGTCAGTCCTTCCGACTGTGGCACGTTCTGCATGATCTCCCCGTCAAACGTGATAATGGCGTCTCTTCCGTGAACCGTGGGGACGCTCGATTCATCGCCGTCGAATTCCAGAATCTCTTTATCCGTCCAATAATTCCAGAGAGCATCCCACGTCTCAGCTTCTTTGCTTCCCTCTTTAAAGTTTCCGAAGATCTCCTCGAGCTCATCCGATCGGTCGAATTCCTCTTCTGTTCGATTCTCGCCGCGCTCGTAGAGAGCCTTGTATTCTTCGAGCAGTTTCTTTTTATCCGAAGGAAGGTCCTTATCCTGCAGCAGACGATCTGCCTGTTTCCTTTCCTCGGCGACTTTCTGGCTCATCCGGCTACGCTTTGTCCAATGTTCCGCACGTCGAGACGTTTCCCTCGCTTCCTGCTCGCCACCGATGTTCAGGTAAACAGCATAGCTCCCGAATTTATCATACAGTTCCTTGAGCGGTCCATTGGGGAGTTCTTTTACCATATTGCCGGCAGCTTCCGGATTGCTCCCGACAGCGAAGCCTTCAAAGAACTGGATCATGTGCTGTACTTCATGAACCAGTGTCTTCTTGACTTCATCCGCTCCGTTTTCTCGAATCGCGTCAGCGCTGATCTGCAGTGTCGGTTTACCGTTTTCGATAACGACTGCACCGCTGAAACGCTTTTCGTTATTGGCGAATTTTACTGTCAGGTCTTTCAGTGATGGATAAGCGCGATAGAGCATTTCGTTCTGGTATACGCGCCAAAGTTTTGTTTCGCCTTCTGCTTTGCCAAAATCAATCTCATCGAGATTGTCCGGAATTTCGAAGCGCCATTTCCCGTCTCTGCCCTGCGTCCAGCCGGTCTCGTCCCAGATCTCCTGTTTCGTCTTACCTTCGGCCATCATTTGCTTTGCTGTCACGAGACGATCTTGCAGCCCTTCGAATCCGGCCGCAGCGCGTTCTCCTGCCATCTGGTTAAAGGTTTGCTCTTTATCCAAATACATGACACCATTCTTCATGTATACGCCATAATTCGCATTCCCTTTTTCATCCAAATAAGGCCGGAATAAAAAATCCTTGACCCCCCGCAGCATATTTCGTATACTAATCTTGGAAGGAGAACCATTCCTATTAGCGCGGATGTTTGAGCCCTCTGGGTGTGACAGGCGAACGGAATGGTTCTCCTTTTTTGCTGCAAAAATTTCATAAGCAGACGTCTCGTCTTTATTCACTTCCAATTTGCCGTGAATATTCTCCGCTACAATGATTAACGTCCTCAGTTCACCGCCAAAACGGGTAGGTACCATCATACGATAAAATTCATCAATCGTATTCTTTCTACGTTGTGTTCTGCGTCTCTGACGCGACATTTCTTTTGTTACTTCCGCTTTTTTGGTATTCGGAATTACTTCGATAAGATACGAATTTCTAATGATTGAGTCCCAGTTGCTCAATGCCGCATTTCTGATATCTCGATTTTCTTCCGTGGAGGCCGATCTGTTTCTGACCAGATGGTTCTGGCCGTAACTATCCTCTGGGGCACCGATCATTGCCTTAAAATCTGCTGTTGGAATCTTATCTTTCGGTAATTTTGTCTTGATATATTCCAGTACTTCATTCGGTGCTTTACCTACCAATGACGTATCCATAGCGTCAAGATCGAGAACCGGAATTTCTTTATCAAGTTCAACGTCCAGTTCCGTTACCGGCTGCGCCAGACCGCCGGCATTCTTATATTCTCCGTTCAGATCCAGCCCGAACCGCTCGCGATAGTAATCGAGAGCGGTATATTTTTTGCCTGTTTTCTTCGTGATCGCGCGAGCATAGATTTCAGCATGACGTGCAAAGAGGATTGCTCCGACACGCGCAGCACGTTTGACGCGGGCTGATGCTTCTGCAGACTTTTCCGTCGTGACCGGCATATTCTCCAGCTGTTCTTCGACGAGGCGATAGACACGGAATGCTTCCGGACTCATGCCTTCCGTGACTTCCATTTCGACGGCGTTCATTTTGCGCATGGTCGGTTTGATCTCTTCGAGCGCTTCGAGCGTCTGGCGTAGACGATCAATGTCCGGCTTTACCGCAGCCATGGCCTGCTGTTCTTCCGGTGTTGACGGGATCCAGCCGGCGACCTTCGGTGCAGACGGATCCCCCGTCACCATGGCAATAGCCATGTCTTCGAGTTCCGCTTTTGTCGGTGCACGGCCGAACGTCTTATAGAAATTCCGGTACCATTCGTCATTCTCCGTCGTGCGGATATACGTGTCATTGCCGACTTCGTCTTTGACCGTCAGAATCTGGCCGCCTTTCCCCATGCCTTCCTGCAGTGCCTTTAATGCCGGTTCGAGGATTTCATTGAGTTCCGCCCGCGTATCTGCAGACAGCTTGCTCCATCCCTGCGCGGGATTTTCCGGATTGGTATAGATGGCAGTCAAGGCAACGGTACGGATCTGAGACCGTTTCGAATCCGGATTGTCTTTATCCTCCGGGAAGTACTGATCGAGTACCGTGTCAATAAGTTTCAGTCTACGATCAATCGCCGCCTGCTGTGCTTCTTCGACGGCCTTCATCGTGTCCTTGGCGTCTTTCTGCATGCGCGCGATCGAATCAGCCTCCTGACTGTAAGATACCGAGGACAAGAGATCTGGGCTTGCCCCGGACTGCGCATACTGCTCTGTCGGTACGGCGATCGTTCCTTTTGACTCGACGGCCGTCTGCAGATCTTCGCTCGAGATGCCTGCAGCCTTCGCGACTTTTTTCAGATCGTCCATGCCGTTCTCTTTCGTCAGAGCCATTTCTGTGTCGACATAGCTCATCTCATAGCCGGTGCCGCGCAGCTCCGATCGAAGCACCTGGCGCTGTACATCCGGTGCTTTTTCGCGCATGTTGTTCTCGCTGATCGCCTGCTGCAGCTGCTCGACCATGATCGTGCCCGTCATCGTCTTGCGCGCGTTCTCGCCATACTTCGCTTCAAACTTTGCGCGATTGCGCATGGAAGCCGTTACTCTTACGCCGCGCGTCAACGTACCGCCGACGCCGCCCATGAGACCGAAGCCCAGCGATCCCGGCAACGATTCGGCGAAACTTACCAGCGCACGGCCGGCAATGTCCTTTGCGCTATAGACCGTGTTGCTCGTATCACCTGTCGAGTATTCGATCATGTTATGGACAACATCGTCCGAGACGGACTGCACGCCTTCTTCTGCAGATTCGGCGACCGTGACTTTTGCAATGTCAGCCGCCCGATCTTTGATGCCGTTTAAGAAACGTTCCCGCATTGTCAGCTTTGCGCCGAAGTTTTCGATGATATCTCCGAAGACGGTTTTTGCATGTGGTGTTTTCCCCAGCGCTTTCGTTACGAGTCCGAAGTCCGCCATTTCAATTCCGGCATTTAAGGAACCGCCGAGTGTTGCATACGCTTTTGCCTGATTATCCGTCAGAAGAGGATTGCCTTTATCATCCTTCATTTCCTTGTATTCGGCATAACGGGATCCGATTTCCGGGCTCGCCATACCTTCATACATGCCGTAACGAAAAGCCGCTCCGGCTGCCCTGCTGATAAATTGTCTTCCGGCTGAAGCCGCAGCATCTCCGACCAATGTTCTTAAAAGACTGCCGGCAAATCCGACGGCCGCACCGCCCGCAGCACCCGCAGCGCCGCCGGCAACAGTGCCGACGCCCGGAGCAACCGAGCCAGCCGCCGCACCTACAACCATCGCCGCCGATGCCATAATTGCCGCGTCATCGACGGCCGTGATCATGGATTGCGCCATTTCCGGAGCGGACTGCGCCACGGCTCCCGCGATCGCGGCCGCCGGATCATCAATGAAGCTCGGTGCCGTCTTCTTGTCTTGTTCAAGAGAATCTTTCAGATCCTGCGCGCGCTGAATGTCATTGTCATCTGCTTCTCCGTGCATGATCTTATACTGCAGATTGTTATACTCGAGTTCTTTATTGCCACGCTCGAGCATATGCGTAAACGTGTCAACGATACCGTGAGTCTTTCGGATTGAGTCCATATAATTTAACGCGAGGGATGCAGACGTCGAGTCCATGTTGGCAATATCCTGCAGTTCCGGAAATTCCTTCCAGACGTCTTCGATACTGCCGCCGAGCTGATCAACCTTCTTTTTGTAATTGTAGACGTCGATTGCCTGCTTAAAAGCCGTCGTGTCATTCACGATCGCGTCCGCCGGGATCCCGACGGCTTCCTGAATCGCCCGTGCTTTTTCCAGCTTCTCCTGCTCTGTCATGAAATAATTTAAGCCGATTTCCGAGTCTGCGATATAGTCTCCGTCCCCGGTGCTCATGATCGCACGTGCCGGTGCCTTAAACACACTGGCGGCAAGATTCGCCGCGTCGCTTCCCGCGTTCTCGCCGATATCGCCCATGGCTT
>Ga0326511_10000356_pt1 | contig 39443 bp, 43 predicted proteins | sample 0_2496_0518_D_FD_203701 | JGI IMG/M metagenome (GOLD analysis project Ga0326511, IMG submission 203701) | Bovine rumen microbial communities from UC Davis, California, United States - 0_2496_0518 | ecosystem: Host-associated > Mammals > Digestive system > Stomach > Rumen | place: USA...
TTGTGTATGATGTTGCTACCGGCAACCATTGTCCCTGGGACTGCGACCATGTTTTGAGCGCGTTCGGTGTTGTGGATGTGTCAATCCAATACTGACCCGGTGACGGGTTTGATGGAGCTGTGGATGATACGGTGGGAGAGATGGTCGAACCGTCGATTTTGCACATCTGAAACGAAACATTTCCCGAGGATGTCCATGTCGATGTGAGGTCTTCAGCTTCTCCCGTCTTTGTGTTAAACCGTATCTTGTCCGGCCATATAATGACGTAGGCGCCCATGGAGCACATCTGACGTTTTGCGTTTCCTGTCAGTGATCGGATTTTTGTTCCCTCGTAAAAAAGGGCAGTCCCGTCTCCCTGGGTGTCTTTTTTAATCTCGACTAACCCGTCGTTGACGTGAAGCCCTTTGCAATTCGTTACGGTTTTGAAAACAACGCGCGGCTCCCTGGGGGAGAGGTTGGGAAATACATCCGACGAAATGTTTTTCTCGTCGAAACTTTCATTTTCCCTGCATCTGTCCGTATGGTGATATCCTCCGAATGAATCAATAAAATCTCTTGATCCTCCCGAAGCGTCGATCAGTGGGAGCATCATATCCTCTGTACCCTCCTTTTTACCGGTTCGTATTTCTGTCTGTACCAATTTGCATATTGCTGATATTGAGCGTTGAATACCGTCGTCGCCACGTTGTATGACTCCATTTCCCGACTGTAGTAGCTGTACTTCGCGATTAGGTAGTCAATATATAGATTATCGTAGAGTGTGTCTGCCAGAAGCTCTGTCCCTTCCGGCGTCTGCTCGTCGTAGCCTTCAAATTCAAAAACAGGAACAAGCCGGGAAGGATTCTCTTTTTCGATGACTTCCCCGTCGATTTCTTCCTTGATGATCTCATGCGTCCAGTTTTTTCTCGCCATGAGGAAGATTTCTTCATAGATTTGGTTGTCGAGTTTTGACAACCACTCTACTTTTTGGATATATGTAAAAGTGTTCGGCCGCAGGTTGTCCGCGACGTCAATAGCTTTTTCTATCGTCATAGGTTTCTCCCAATGTGGCGGCGGGTTGCCCCGCCGCTATTATCATCCGTTCTGGACTCTTGCGATTCTTTCTGCCGTTTCTGCGTCTGCCTTTGCTGAGTGATCCAGCACTTCGGCGATGTAGTCCGGTACTTCGACTTCCTCTCCTCTGCGGATCAGATACGACTCACCATTCACAGCGACAAAAACGTCGTCTTTGTACTTGTCGTTGTCCTTGAAGAGTCTTACTTTTACCATGTTTGCTCCTGTTTCAGGAGCTTTCGGCTCTGCCTTTCCTGCCATGTTGTCCTCCTTTTGGAATACGCCCACGACGCCGAAGCGCCGCAGGCGTTGAGTTTAGTAGATCAGTTTGCTGTTGCGGTCTTTGCATACGCGCCGGTGGACTCGATACGTACCATGTACGGCTCGATCAGACGCTCTGCAACCTTCAATGCTTTCCAGCCTACGGTTGAGCGCTGGTTCAGCGGATCCTCGCCGGCACCCAAAGGCTTCACGATATGCTGGAGTCCGCCACCCTCTACCTCGGTCACGCCGTATGCGTCTGCACCAAGGATCATGGTCATGAATACCGACATATACTTCGTCGTCGCACCGTCAACGTAGGACGGGCAGGTCGGTGTGGTTGCGGTTCCGTCATTGAAGATCTTTGCCTCGGAGTTTTCTACGAAACGAACGTCTCCGATCTTTCCGATCTCTCCGTTCCACATCTTCTCCGGTGTGGTGTACTTGTTCCACTCTACGAACTCCGGATCCTTTTTCAGGTCGTATGCTGCGTAGGGGTGAACGATTCCGATGTAGGAATCTCCGATCTTTTTCGCGTTCTGCGCTTTCAAGAAAGCGACGGCTCTCATGATCGAATCGACATCCAGGGCGGAGGTGGCATCCATGCCGCCACGGGTGGTGACTGCAGTCTTTGCGCCTGCTACGATCTTCGGAGCGTAAAATACATTGGTACCGCCACATACGACGTCACGGGTGATGGTGTCAAGCGTGCGTCCTGCCTGGGATGCCATGATGTTGGTTGCCTGCACGATGTTGTTGTCGATCGCGGTCAGCTCCAGAACGTCGGAAAGCGTTACATATCCGCCGTACTGAGCGATAGTAGCCGTAATCTGGGATACGGTCATGGTCTGACCGTCCGGGGTTACGCCCTCGGTAAGCGGTGTCAGCTGTTTTGCAAGCTGTGAGTACTTGCGGAACTGAATCGTTTTACCGCCATTCTTCGGGATCGGTGCCTTCTGACCGAACTGGTCGAAGATCAGATCCGGCTCGGCCGTCTTGATCAGCTGCTTCTCGTAGAAAGTCCGCATCTCCGGACTCATGCCGGTAGCGGTGGTTACATTGGTGTTCGCGTTTGCGAACAGCTGAAGATTGATTTTGTGCATTATAGTCTCCCTTCCGGGCTATAACACGATCCTTTCTCCGTGTCTTGCCCGATCTGCTAACTTGTTAATGTCGTCAAGTGTAAGATTGGAGACATCGATCTGCTCTTTTACCGGCTGTGAGGATCGCCCTATCCCGTTTTCGGTCGGCCGCATGCCCTTCGCCATGATTCCTTCCGTAACCTTCGAAGCTACATTCTGCGCGGTGTACTGTGCGAGTCCGCCCATCAATTCATCCATGTGAAGGACTTTGAAAGCGTGTTCTACGCTGACTCCGTTTTGAAGCATCGAAAGGAAGTCCGGGTTTTCAAGCTCTTCTCTCAGCTCGAAGTTAGGAAATTGTGCTTTCAGGTTGTCTGACTGACGCACCCAATCAGCGTAAATCTCCTGAGCTGCTGCATCGGCTTCTGCGCGTTCGCGCTCTTTTTGAAGCTGGGCATTTTCAAACTCCAGTCGGCGTACCTCTTTGTACTGGTCCGTCGTGAGTCCTCGTTCCGCTGCCGCACTCTCGAAAAGCGCGTCGTCGTTTTGTAAGGCGCTCAATAGACCATCCGTGTCGTTTTCGTCGACTCCGTAGCGCTGTGCCAGGAAAGAAGAAAGTTTTCCCTGCGATTCAAGCTTCGCCCTCATGGACTCCTGCTCTTTGAAGCGTCTGTCAAGTTGTGACTCGATACTTTTTTTGTACTCGTCCCGGTACTCGCCGTTGATCATTTCTTTCCATTTTGTCGCCCGGTCGATGCTCTGCTCTGCTTCTGCCTCTGCTGTCTCCGGTGCCGCTTCTGCGGCGTCTCCTGCGTCTCCGCCCTCTGCGAAAAGCTGGAGGTTAAGTTTTGTATCTGTCATAGATACCTCCTGCGGTCTCTCCCGCGCGTCTAGTCTCAGGTCTCTCCCCGGCGTCGCCCTCTTTCAGGTTGTCTTCTGCGGTCTCTCCCGCGCGTCTGTATATACAATATCAGAGTATTTTTGAAAAGTCTCCCCTAATTTCCGATAACTTTTTATCTTTCGAAGTCGACTGAAAAATACTCAGGATATTCTCTTGCGAGCATGACAAATCCACGCTCGATGGTTGTTGTGATGGACGGTATCTCCCTCGTCCCGGAGAAGGTGAAGAAAATCCTTGAATTGCCACTTTTGAACTCCTCGGCATAATCAATGACGCATGGGTTTCCTTTTATGTTCTCCGACAGGGTGTATAGAAGAGTAGAAGCGGATGCGCACATGATGTCTTTTCCCTTTTCTTCATACCCTGCGTGGCCTTTTATGCGGATGTCGTAAGCACCCTGTTTTTTCTGTATCTTGATCTCAATCATACTTCTGCCATCCCTTTCGCCTGCGACTTCGCTCCTTCCAAGCGCTCGGATCTAGCTCTCGCTCCTCCGAGGTTGTCTTGTGTCATGTTTACGGATCCGCGTCGGTTTCTCATGTCGCCAGAATTCACTCCTTGAATCTGCGGTTGGATGCCGACCGCTGCCTGGAGCTGTGCCAACTGCATCTGTAACATCTGGATCTGTTGCATCATGGTCCCGTTGTTTTCGATTTTCTGGATAATCTTTTCCTTGCCCTCAAACTCCATCATGTCAAGGCATGCGATAGAAGCGTCAGCGTTACCTGGTGCGAAGAAGCCTTTGTCGTAAAACTGAAGCGCTAGCTCGTTTTGTGACATACGAGAATATGTGGATTTCTTCGCTGCCGATACTGTCACATCGAATACCGGTATCCGTTCGCCTAAGTTAATACCAAACTCTACACCTTGTTCCTGAGGCTTGATATCGCGGTTTGAAAACTCGGTAAACTCCTGTTCGCCGCGTCTTCCTAAGATTCTAAACTTGCGCGGCTCGTCGTAGAACTGACGGATCAGCTCGATAACAAACTCGCACTCTTCCTGGAAAGCTCTATAAGTCCCCCGGATCATATCCCTTGATAACTTGGATCCTGCTTCCTGGAGGGCTGCTATAGCTGTGGCCGCGGTTACACCGGAGGAGGTGGATCCCTGCGAGAAGTCACGGTTACCGGAAGTTTCCTTCAGCTCGTCGATTTTGAAGGAAAGAATATTCTGTACGGCGCCGGATACCTGGACTTGTCCGAATTCCTTCACGCCGTTGTCAAGGTTTCCGGAAACATGAATGATTTCTTTCGACCAATCATTGAACTCTTCTTCATTCATGCCGATACCGTCTTTTACGAAATACCGCTGCTTTCCTGCTTTTATGGAAGTCTCCAGGATCGTCTGCTGCATCTTGTCAATGTACATCTGAGGGTCTTTCATGATGTCGATGTAGCCGAATCCAGCCGGGGATCCTTCCTCGACGAAGAGTCTGTCAAAGACGAACGGGTACTTTCCGTGATCGTAGAATCCTCTTTCGGTGTAGTTTTTGTCGTTTTCAGATGCGTAGAGGATTGTGCTTCCGACAAACTTGCAGTAGTGGAGCACTTCCCTCGTTCCGTTGAACTTCTTGTAGTACCAGTCGATCACAGCCGTCTTTTCTGTTGTGTCCATACTGTCAAGCGCCACGTATTTTGTCAGGTCGATCTCTTTGTTTCCCAGGTCGCTCGTTTCTTCTTTCATCGCATCCGGGTATGATTCTTTCAGAATGTCATTGTTTACGAGCTGGACGTGGAAAATGTCTCTAGATTCCTGGATGTCAGATATACCGGGTTCCCAAAAGAGATTCAAAAGGTCGACTCTTCGGATGTCGATATCGCCCACGCCGTTGTTTTTCTTCGGGTTCCATGCGATAATCTTCGCTGCGCATCCCTGCTTTAATTTGTACCATCCGGCGTCAGAATATACCTGCTCGTACTTGTTGTATTCCAATACCACCGGTAAGATGGAAGTCAGCGTCTTTGCTGCGGGATCGTCTGATTCTTCTCTCGGTAATACCATAGGTTCCGGGTAGTTATCCATAATATCTGCGTGCTTGTTGTTGATTGAATTGTGAAGCCACGCGGATACCGGTTCTGCCATCCCGGCTTCCTCCCGCTCTTTGTCCGAGCGCGTTATCGCCCAATGACGGAGGCGCCACCATTCCTCATTGGCTCGAATCCGTTCTTCTATCGGCTTTTTGTAGTCTTTGTATTTTCTCAGGCGTTCCTTTGCCTTGAAGAGATCTTCTTTCGTCAGCCTTGGCGCGAATTGTGCCGCTGCCTCGACGACTTCTTCCATCTCTTTTGGCTTTGCTTTTCTCTTTGCCATGGTTTCCTCCTAGATTCTGTAGAATACGGCGTTGTCTCTTTCTCGTTTATGTAGATCAAGCGGATCGTCTCCGCTGATTCTCTTGGCTATGTTTTGCCTTGGCGATATCGGTGAGTCCATGAGGACGTATCTGCATTCGTCGTATATGTGATCTTCTGTGTCCGTGTCGATATCCTCGACATTTGCTTCGTCATATACCAAGGACGGGATAGTCCGGATAAAATGTTTGCAAGTGTTGAATACCTGCAGCATAGGATCCCCTTCCTCGTCAAAGGCTAATCTATAGTGAAATTGCATCTTCCCGTCGATTCTTGCGTGGTCTCCCGGCGAGAACGAAATGAAGTTTGGTGATTTTTCCATCATTTCTGCGATGGATTCGCCGGTGGATGCGTTCCATATTGCCGGATCCGCTATGCCTATGATCGTTCGCCCTCGCAGGTTCGGATCGCTTTCTTCGATCTCTTTTATGTTTCTCGCCTGTTCGACCGGATTCATTTTCAAACCGACGTTCGGTTCCCCGGTGCATCCGTAATATTCTCGGATTCGGTAGATTTTGCCGTTGGTATCTGCAGCATACCACCCCACCGAAAAAGGCTTCGCATAACCGAAGTCGTAGCCCCTCCAGATCTTCCAGTGCTTTGGTATTGGAAATGGGTTGATGACGTGCGTCCACCTGTGGTCGTCGTAGTGATCCGGTATGTTTCTCCACTCCGTGAATACCTGTCCTGAGAATGAATCCCAATTTCCATATAGCAGAGCGGCCCTGTCTTGTTCCGGGAGCATCGCGAGTGATGCGATATAGTTCGGGTCGTTGTCCATCAAGGCCTTGTTGTCGAAGATCGTCGCCGGTATGAATACTCTTGATTTTTGTATTTTTATCTTTTCACCGTTTGGCGTTTCGATCTCTGTCTCCTGATTGATCGTTGTCCCTGGCGGCGCTGCGGTGATGAATCTGTCTTTGATCCATGCGTGCCCGACTCCCCCTGGGTTTGCCGTGGCTCTCATGTAGATTCTTGTCCCCGGGCCCGATGGTCGGTTTCTTGACATCATGTAGGAGTATTCTTCCCATGTGAAGTGTTCCAGCTCGTCGAATCCTATGAAGTCGTAGGCTTGTCCCTGATAATTGTGCTTGTCCTTGTCGTGCTGCATGGACCCGAAGTATATTCTCGCGCCGGATGGAAATGTCCAACAATGCTCTGAACCGTTGTACCTTGCGTTTGGTGATGCAATCTTGTATAAAATGTTCGACCTTGATATCAGCTCTCTCGCTTGCGGAAAGGTTTTCCTGAAGATGATCGCTTTGTAGTTCGGTATGTGGATCTGACGAAGAGCCTCTGTCAAGAGAGCGTCGGTTTTCCCGCCTCCGGCAGCTCCGCCATATAGCGCTTCGTACTCAGTCCGTTTCTGAAATGCTGACTGCCTCGGTTGCGGCTTCCAGGCTATCATCGTTTACCTCCTCGATTAACAAGGTCGGGATATCCTCTGAAACCTCTTGTATCTCGACCTTGTCGCGCCATGCGCCAGGCTTTCGGTTTTTCAGCCAGAAGATCATGGCTGTCGTGTCCGGTTCGTTCCACTTGTCGTACTCCACGACTTCTGTCTCTTGCGATCCGTCTGGTTGTCGTAGTGTGACTACCTTTTGTTCTTTGGAGAAGTACCCAACGGCTTTTCTGTATAGAGCGTTCTCAACGCGGATATCCGCTACCTCTTTTCCGTTATCCAGGGCTATCTTTAGTTCTTGTTTTGTCTTGATATACTTGAAAAAAGTCGTCTTTCCTACCCCTAAATTGTGCGCGATATCATCAAGGGTTAGACCGTTCCTGGCCCAGCCCTCAATAATATCAAGCTTCGGTTTTATCAGGGTGTCGTACTTTGACTTTCTCGCCATATCTTATCCCTCGTAGGGTTCTCCCGTAATCTCTTCATACTCCGCGGCCGTGATCCCCAGGGGTTTTCCCACCATCATAAATACGCGGTGCTTATTCCACAGCCCCTCGTCGTAGTAGTTTTTAATCTTCTCAAAGTTTTTCGAGTGTTCCATTTTACGCCTCCTCCAGGTCAATATCTGCCATCAGTGCTACATAGTCGATATCGCTTCGCTGCTGCTTCAGTTCCTCTTCGCGGTCCAGCGTGAAGCGGCTTTCTGACCGGTAGTGGTCCTTTACGATATACCAATCGTAGAAGATCCCGGCTGAGTCTACCTTACTATCCGTCTTCTTTACGACATTGAAGGTATCCGTCGTTACGATAATGGATGAAATTGTCTCGACGGTGGTATGGCCGGTAAAGTCTGTTCCGGTCTCCGACTTTACACGAAGGACGGTTTCGAGATCGTCTCCCTTTTGAATTGTTCTAAAGCTGAGTTCCATGTTAAAGACTCCTTTCGGTTTGCTTTAATAATTTGCTTTGCTTTGCGCTGCGTCCCGTTTGGTACGAAGCGTTCGTAAATGTGAATATTGTTACAGTGTCTCAATCTGCCGAGCCTCGATAGAAGCCCCAGACAGTATTTACTTGATATGTATTTCCCGGCCTTTACCTTCTTCCAGAATGACGCGACATTTCTTTTTATCGTGAATAGGCCGTGTTTCCTGATTATCGTAAATCCTCTTCCAAACCGGTACCCCATCGCGTTTGGTAGTCTTTCCCTGATCCGCGTTAAGCCCTCTTTCCCGTACACCTTCTTCATTTTCGACTTGATCTTGAATATTTGGTGGTTGTCCTTTAATCTCATGCCGTGAGCGTTTAACCAGGACTCAATAATCTTCAGTGCGTTTGTTAGCGTCCGCTTCCTTCCGGCAAAGAGTGTGAAATTATCCATATAGCGTACATAACATTTCACTCCGGCATCCCGTAAGGCTTGATCAAGTGGTTGAAGGACGGTGTTACCGAACCATTGTGAGGTATAGAATCCGATTTTGATACCGTCTTTTACGATACGCCATATCAGATCCAGGACCTTCGGATCCTTTATGAGGCGTCGCATCCGGTCCATTACTACTCTCGGATCCAGGGAATCATAAAAATGATGAATGTCACATTCTAAACAGTATCTCGTTTCCTTTGGTACCTTCATCCATTTCTTGATTATCTTCACGCCATCAATCGCGCCGCGTCCTGGAATCGATCCGCATATTCTCCGATCCATCCCCCGCATCATTACCGGCATAACGACTTGTATCAAGGCATGGTGAACATATTGATCCGGCCAGAGTTTCGGTTCCTTGATATCTCGCCACTTCTTCGCGTTTCTGTCGTACCGTCTTTTCGGTATCGGTGTACTTTGATAAAAGTCCTCCAGGATCTTCCGCAGCCTTACCACATACTCCGGTTTATGAAGCTCTATCTCCATAACCAATTTGTTTGGCTTTCCCGGCGCCCTCCATCTATGCGACTTGTTTACTTCCTCAATCGCCTTGAAAAGGTTACCGTTCGATATGATTTCATTCCATAAGTGTCCTACTCGTTTCATCGTTTGTCCTTTTGTGAAGGTTTCTCCTTGCGATCTCAGAAGCTTTCCAGCGCCCGAAGGTGTACTAACCCCTGCCTTCACGATCTTATTTTCAGCGTATGCTGTGCGATACATCTACCCATCTATGATAAAAGCTTTTGCTTTTACCTTCGATCAATTTTGCAAGGATACGCGAGCCGATGTTGGCGTTCTTGTTCGAAGCCGCGTTGTTGCCGTTCAAGTAGAAAAGCCCGTTGTTGCGGTTCTGGTTGTAGTTGCCACCCGCGTATAGGACGACACCCGAAGCGTCGTAGTTGCAGTTGTCGCCCACACGCGGAGCCTGACGCCCCACCGACATGGTAAATGTACCCCGTTTATAGGTAAAGGGGGAAATGAGATTTCCCCCTCGCGCTACCGCGCTTCACCCCCGCGGCTTACGCCGCAGGTAATTCCATGAGACGCGAGCCGATGCCGGCGCCCTTGTACGAAGCCGCGTTGCTGCCGCTCAAGAAGAAAAGCCCGCCGTTGCGGTCCTGGTTGTAGTTGCCACCCGCGCATAGGACGACACCCGAAGCGTCGTAGCTGCAGTAGTCGCCCACATAGGTATCCTCCGTCGCGCCGGTATGTGAATCCGGATAAAGGAACCACTCGAAGCCGCTTACTTCTGATACCTTCATAGACTTGATAAATCCTGAAGAATCTGTCGCGCGGTCTCCTACATAGGTTCCTCCGGTTGAATCGGAGAAATTCGCCGGGTTTGTGATCACATAGATTTTCTCCGTGTCGAAGTAGATCCCGTCTACCCAATCGCGACAGTTATCCCATAGTCCCTCGATGTATCTGTACTGAGTGCCACCGTAGGTGGTTTTATTTACCGCGGTTGTGCCGGTGTGATATACCATATTGTCGGTATAGCCCATCGTACGGACGGCCGAAGTCGATCCATCCGGCGCGCATCCGAAGCCGATGGTCTGCTGTGAATCCCAATTTGCATATTCTACCAGGTAAAGCATCCATATAGTGATCCTCATAGCGATATCTGCCTGATAGATGTTTGTTCCGAGATTGTGTATGGATGTTCTAAACTCTGATCTTGTGTGGTTTGTCTCCGGTGCTACTCCGGTCTTTGACTTGTAATCTGACGCGCCACAGTGGTAACGGCCTACATAGACATAGTCTCTGTCGCCTACACCGTCGCCGCGGTTTGCGTGTGCCGGGGAAACATTGAAGCCGGTCTTTGCTACCGCTGAGATCTCTAGCTTCAGGCTGGATCCGCTCTGCGTCCACTTATAGTAAAACTTCGGAATCTTAACCATAGCATTTCCGTTTCGTGTTTCTTTTACGATACCTGACCACGGCGCTACCGTGTCGAACGGAGAGGATCCGTCGCCATTGTTTACGGCCGGTACCGGATCCGTGAAGTTAGCCGCTGCCCCGGTACGACTCCAGGCCTGCGTGCTCGTTCCGTCCCACTCAACGCCATAGATACCGGTTGCGGTTGATGTTACTGTGACAAAGGCCACCGCCGTTCCGTGTGTCGTGTCTCCGGTCGAGAAAAGCGTGATCGTCGCGGAGCCTGCCACGGTTCCTCCGGTTACGGTTACTGTCCCATTCGAGAGAGAAGCCGTACATACATTCTCGTCCGATACCAATACCAGGACCGTCCCGTAGGCATCCAGGGTAAAGGTTTTTGTATATTCTGCATCGGTGATTGTGACAGAACTGACGGATGGAATACATTTCCCGTTTCCGCTGCCGCCCCCGGTCTCGATCTCTATCCAGTCTTCTTCTGTCTCGTCGTAATACTCCAGCTTGTCCGAATAGTATCTGAGTCCGTGTACGCCTGCCTGTGAAGCGATTTTAGCTGCAGCGTGCGTCGTGCCGCCTGCTTCGTCTTCCATTACCTGGGCGATTCTCGCCAGTGTTTCGTCAAGTGCTAAAGGTTTTGTTACTGTTGCCATTTTGATCCTCCTTTATGTGGTTGTATAGGTTTGACATATTTTTCCGTTTACGATTGAAAGTCCGATATCAGATCCGGTCTCGATATCATCCCAGGCTGAAGTTGAAGTGTTGTAACCCTGCAGCTTGCTATTATAAAATCTCAGATCGTGGGCGCCCGCTGCCGATAGTACGCTTTTTCCGTTGTGTGTGTCGAAAGCGTTCTTGATCACTTTATTCTGGACCGGGTTTTCCGAAGTCGAGTCAAGGGCCGAATCGACTGTAATCTGATTGACCGGTTCCCAGGCGTAAGTCTCCGGAGAGGTTCCTTGTGCCAGACACTCGTACAAGTATCCGTGGTTATAACCGCTGCCGGTCTGCCCGGTATATAGCAGGAAGTTCCCTTTGTGCGCGCTGGATGCTGTCGGTATGGTTCCGGTCGCTGTCAGTCTTTCATAAATGGCTGCCGTAATGACTTTGTTTTGCGCCGGGTTCGTTGACGAAAGAGAAAGCGCCGCGTCTACCGTGATCGTTCCGCCGCCTCCGCCGCCTCCGGATATTGTGATCCAGGCTTCCGATACCTCGTCGTAATACTGAAGGTCGGATGAATTCGGATCCTTTCTGAAGTTGTGTACGCCGGTTTCGGTTGCTACCTGTGCGGCGATATGGTTTGCCAGGAGAGTATTTATGGCAGCAATGGCCGCCTCGACCGTCGTATATTGTGTGCCATTTACCGTGATAGCGGTATCTAAGGTCTTTGGCTGTTTTGCCCCAAGCGCCGCGTCAACGACTTTATTCTGGATCGGGTTTGTCGAAGACGGACTGAGATAGGAGTCGACGTCTTTCGTTCTGTCGTTTACTGCCGAGAGCGCTGATTCGACGGTGGTTTTTGTCACGCCCCCTACGGATATCGGCTGCGAAAGGTCTTTCGGCTGCTTGTCTGCCAGGGCTTCCGTTACCGGTTTATTCGCAATTGGATTGTCCGATGTGTCGTCAAGCTCGTCGTCTACTGTTACATCGTTACCGAGTAGTCCCGCCAGCGCCGTCTCTACGGTTGTGTACTGTGTCTGTCCGATCGTGATCGGTGTTACGAGCGTTTTTGGTTGTTTTTCGTCCATGGCAGCCTTGACGACTTTGTTCTGGACGGCGTTTTCTGAAGAATCACTGAGCGTGCCGTCAAATACCATGGTTCGATCGTTTAGCGCTCCCAGCGCTCCTTCCACCGTTGTGTATTCGACGCCCTCTATAGTGAGCGGAGTTATCAAAAGGATCGGCTGCTTGAGGTCGACCTTTTCGTTTATCTCTTCGTCAGCTTCTTCCAGGTCTTCGATTTTTTCAAGGATCCCGTCATACATCGAGATCATGTCGTATGGTGGCTTTGTCCTCACGGACTCTTCGACTCTTATCACGGCCGTATCGGTCGTGAGTCTTTGTTCATCCGCTGCCCCGATGATCCCGACAGAAAAAGAGTCCCCGGACATGCAGATTTCGGGAACCTCGGCTTTGTTATTGGCATCGAGAATGACGGCGTACTGCCTTGAATTGGCGGTAAAAATCGCCACTTTTAATGACATCCCGTTCCACGCAGAGTCAAACGAGAAAGAAGCTTCGACATATTTTTTTGTGTTCCCGACCAGATCGGTGATGGGTGAGCCCTCAATGTGCTGGCCGGTTATAGTGAAAGATAGCGTTCTCATTGGTACCTCCTTTCGGTTTTAGTCTATCTTACACGATTAAAAAATAAAAATCTCCCCTAATTTCCGATAAGTTTTTCAATCTCTATCGCTATGTGGCATCTTTCGCATCCGTTCCGGCAGTGCGACTTTTGGTAGAGTACTTTCCGCTCTTCGTTGTCAAAGCGTTTTGCGGAAAGTACCCCTTCTTCTACATCCTGACATGTCATTTCTTTTTCCGACTCCCTGATGTAGTATTTGCAGTCGATCAGCGCCATGGATGGCTTGTAATATCCCATATTAGTCCTTGTACTCCCATGCTTTTACGTTCCCGCTTACGAGGGGCTTTCCGTCCATCGAGATCCATGCGTTTCCTTTTCTCCAGACGATGTCCTTTAGTAGCATGCCGTGGATTATTCGCTTTACCGCATAGATCCCGTCTTCTTTTGGCAAGGAGAAGTTGACTGGGATGTAGATTTCATTTTCTATCATCGTCCTCCACCTCGATTACCAGATTCTTGATCATTTTCCGGAGCGCCCTTAGATAATTGTTGAACTGTGTCCTCCACGGAACGTCCGGCATGTCTTTTTCGATGTCGTCCATAAGTTTGTACAGTGATTCCGGTTTGATGACTCTCATGATTCTCCTTTCATTTCACGATCGCATAGGTGTCGTCGTACTGGATCACCTTCTTCATCGTGTCGTATGTGATAAAACCGTAACCTTTGTTCGCCCATCCTTCGCCCCAGCTGTTTCTGATCTCGATGAGTTTCTTTTCGTCGTCATATCCTACGATCACGATGGCGTGGCATCTGAGCTCATACTTTTTCATCGCCTGCTTGGTCGGGTTGTTAAGGACGAAATTGTCGTCGTAGTAGTCAAACGCCCACTCGATACACGCTGCGACCGGATAGCCCCTTGTTAGTGCTTCTTTTATCTGGGCGAAGTTTTTGATCCGGTAAAACGACGTGATCTCTTTTCCCTTTTTCCCGTTTTCGTAGGCTTTCTTCGATGGCTTTTTGTTCCAGGGCATGTCGTTTTTCCATACTTTCGCGGAGCATGCGCCGTATTTTCTCACGGCTTTTAGTGCGCTTTCTACGCTGGAGCCGTCATCCGCTGCCAGGTCTTGATCGTCGGCCTTTGCGTTGTAGTATGTAAAGACGGTCGACGGGATCCATGGCTTCCCTTCGTGGAAGTAATAATCATCACAGGCAAGGGCAGCATTCGCCGCGCAGTCGCCGTATCTTTGGCAGTATACGGCATGGAAGCCTTTTTTGATGCTCGCCCTCATTGGCACCGCTTCCGGTCTTGCCGGAAGCGATTCGAAAAGATAATCTCTTTCGTCCGGTGTCTTTTTCTTGCATCCGCATAATTTGTCGATATCAATCACTGCTTTCATTCCTTATCCTCACTTTCTGCTTTATCCCACTTGGGGCAAACCAGATGAACAGTTCCGTCGCCACCTTGTTCAGCCCATTCACACATTCTTAATGGCGATATCTGATGTTTGCAGTTTTTACAACCTTTATAGCCGATGATCTCGATGTGTTTTTGCAATTCTTTGTCCGTGACGTGCATACCTATCATTCTTTATTATCCTCGCTTTCTGCCTTTATAGTTGCAATTCTACGTATTATCTCTTTGCTACCGTCTTTATACTTTATCCTTATCCAATTCTCAACTTGGTTGGTACGAAACTCAAAAGATTTACAGTTTATATGATGCTCTATACCGCCATATTCAACAACAATTATTTGCATTCCTTATCCTCACTTTCTGCTTCGTAAGGCGCGTTCCATCAATCATCGTCGTCCTCCTTTATCTTTGCGAGAATGGATGCTATGATCACTGTCACAACGACTGACAGGCTTATGTACATACAAATTGATTCAATGATGTCCATTCGTCCCTCCTGTGATCTGCGTCCATGTTTCCAGTATGCCTTCCATCTTTCCGGTTAGGAGTAATACCTGGTCGGCTTTGCCTCTTTCTGATGCGTCGTGCAGTTTGGTTTCTACGGTATCGACAAGCGCCAGAAATCTATTCTCGGCGCCGTCCAGACTGATCGTTCTTTCGTTTCCTTTCATTCTTCAACCTCCAACCTCACGAGCGTTCGCCTTCTTCTTGGTTTCCCGATTTGCTTACGTTTTTGCGTGATGGCGTGGTGTACGGCTGATTCTGATATGCCGAGATAATACGCCATTTCGTCAAGAGTGTCTGTCGATGCTTCGACCATCTCGTTCTCGTCGTAGCAGATGTACTGAAATCTAGGTTTGTCGCGCTTTTCCCGCTTCCCGTCTTTGCACCGGTAGTATTTTTCCTTTTGCCCTTTTGCCAGCTTTCCGTTTTGTACGCTCGTAAACACAGCGCTTTGCGTCGATGGTGACATTGTATTATTTATGATCTCGTAGTATGCGCTGTCTGGTAATTCAATTGTGATCTTCATGTTTCCTCCTGTACTTTTCTATCCTTTGTCTTGCGCGCTTTAGGCTTTTATCGTCGTCCCAGGCGTAGTCAAAGCCATCCGGCGCTATGCTTTTTATCTTTCCCGTGCATCTGTTTGTCACTGAAGATACGCAAAGATTATTCTCTCTTGCCGCTTCTCGTGCAGAAGAGTAGAACGATACCTCTTCCCCGTTCATGTCCAGCTTTGCTACCGGATGTCTTTTCCCGACACCTCCAAACTTTCTGCTTAGCGCCCTCCGGTTGATGTATTCGATGTTCCCTAAAGCGTTATCCGATGCGATCCCGTTTATGTGATGTACCACACACCCCTTCGGGCATTCTCCGAGGAAGGTTAGGGCGACAAGTTTTGAGACGGAGACGTGTTCGTCGAATCCGTCAACCGATAATTTGACTACGATGATCTTCGCCCTGGATGTCTTTTTGACAAACTGCGACATGATCCTTGTCTTGCCGTTTTTGTAGATTCTTCTGATCTCTCCGTCAAAAGATGCCTGATAGGCCCCGCCGTAGCCTGGAATGTCTGTCCATGTTGTCATCCTACCGCCCCCTCACATACTTCCGCCAGATAAACGACGGGGTCGCGCTGCACCTGCATGAGGTCTCCTGTGTAGATGATTCGTCTCTTTCCTTCTACGGTTTTTATTACGTCCAACCACTGATACCTCATATCGTCGTTTGTGTCTAAGCGGATCGTACCGCTGCCGATGGCTCCATCGTATGTCACGACTTGCCACGGTGCGAGGTCTTTGTTGTAAACCAGCGTGAATGTTTTCTTTTGCAGGCGCTTTCTTTGTTTTTCGATGCGCCTTTCTTTTTCTGCCTTTGTTTCTTTGCGGATCAGCCAGACTTTTCGGAGAAAGAGCCCACCTTCTCCCGGATGCACGAATACGTCAAAGGCGCGCCGGCCACCGTTGTAGTGGCCGAACCCGCCGTAATCTTGTACTTGTCTTTTGCCGAAGCCCTCGATGTGTACCGTGGAACCCATCGGCACGAGAGGGTTACGGTAGTCTACGGCCACCGTCACGCCTTCTGTCGCTCTAGCTCCGGAAGAGGTCGCCCTTGATCCTGCCGGCGTATTATCTTTTACGGTGTAAGTGGTGACATACCACCTTCCGAGCGGTTCTTTGACCGTCTTTGCTAAAGCGCCGCTGCCGATCAGACCGACGCCTGCGAGGATCCCGAACAGGATCCCGATCAGAAGGTAAATGAGTTTCTTTTCTGCTTTCATAGTTTTCTCCTGAGTCTTATTCTTTGTATGCAGGGTGTGTCCCGTTTAGAAGATCCGATACTTCTTTCTCGTTCTCCGGTTCAAACTTGAAAATGTGTTTCAAGAGTTCCAGGCCACAGTCGATCCGGTAAGCTGCTTCGTCGTTGAAGCGTCCGTCCCAGGTTATCGGGCTTTGATATTGTGTCATAGTTTGCACCACAAACAAGCCCATCTGAAGTCTCATGGACAGCTCGTTTATGATGCTCGGATCCTCTTCCTCCAGTTCGTCTTTGAATATCCGCTCGTCGTATAAGTCGTCCAAATCTAGGGTATCTTCGTTGTCGAGAAGGTATTTCCACATTTCTTCTACCTCTCCAAGATCGCCGTCCGGTTTCGAGATTTCGTCGTTTTCTTCGCGTATCAGATAGTTAAAGTAATCAAAAATCTGAGCTTTCAAGTGATCCCACAGATCATTTAGCTCTTTTTCATTCTGTTTTGACTCTTCGACAGCCCGCGCGGTTTCGAGTTTTCTAAACTCGGCGGCGTTTTTGGCTTCCTCGTCGAATTGATAGAATGATATCCCGTTCCAGGTGTCCATGTAGAATATGTCGCTTTGGTCAAATGCCGATAAATCGGCTTCTTCTCCGTATTTAAGGGTACATTTATGCACCCATCCATCCTCCCAGGTACGAGCGTCTTTTGGAAACTCGCTCACAACGAAAGATTCTCTCATGGCTGAAAGCGTGTCCCGTTTCCATTTTTCGTTGTTTTCTTCCTTTATTACCCGCTCGATTTCATAGGCTAGGTTGCCTGCGGACCGTTTGAGGACTTCGTTTCGCTTGTTTATATCCTGGATCCTCTCCAGTTTCGAAAAATCGTTGATTGTGAGCTGATGGCCCTCTATCGCATCCTCGACAAGCTTCTTGTCAAGCTTCGCGATATTGAGTCTGTGGTAGACGGTTGCACGAGAAAAGCCGGACTTGTCTACGATGGTATCCACGGACTCTCCTAAATCGATCAGTCTTTGAAAGCCGTAGGCTTGTTCCGGTATTGTTAAATCGTTTCTCTGGATGTTTTCTTCCAGCATCACTCCAATTTGTTCGGCTTTCGTTAGGCCTGCGACAATACGGATCGGGACTTTTGCTACCCCCGCTGCCTTAGCTGCCTCGAATCTGCGGTTACCGATCAGCACATAGAAGTTTTCTTCCGGGGATCCCTCTACGATCTGTTCCAGTTCCTCTGAATCCTTCGTATGAGTCAGCGTGTCTAACCAGTCTTCGTCGTCCGCTGCCACGATAGGTACTACCGTAAGATTTTGCATAATGCCATTTTCTTCGATTGACTTTCGCAGCTCGGATAAATCCCCCAAGTCCTTCCTGGGGTTGTCCGGGTGGTGCATGAGTCTATCAATAGGCATATTGATAACAGCGCTAACATATTTCATTCATCTTTCCTCCGTTTCTTCCATTTACGCGCGCGCGGGCGCGTGTGCGTTTAGGGTGTTCGTTTTGTTCACTTTTCCAGGATCTCGCGGAAAAATATAAAGTCTCGCTTCTTTCCTACCTGGCATAGGGCGTAACTTTGATAAATCTTTACGATCTTTGCTCTACGGATCCGGCCGTCTCGTTCGAACCGGATCTCTTTTCCCGGGTAAAGGATCAGTTCTTTCATGACCCTCCTTTCCGCCGCTCACTCAGACGCCGGAAAGGAGACAGTGCGCGGAATCCCGTTCGCGCAATTGGCAAGAAGGACCTGCCTGGTCGCATCTTGCGCCGGCGCCTGAGTGAGCGGCGGGTGTATTGTGATGTAAATTATTGAGGTGCCGTAGGTCTCCAGCCGACAAGCGGATGATCCTTGTTACGTATGACGGTAAATGTTGTAAACTTCTTGATCTCTTTGAAGAAGAGATCCCACACATCCTTGTTTGCGCCGTCACAGTGACCGGAACCGATCATACCTGCAGCGTAAGCGTCCTGTACTGTCAGCGTTAATGATTCTCCGCCCGGGACATTCTTCGCCGCCGTGTAACAAGTCAGCGCATTGAAGCGCGGAAAGGAAACATTTTCAAAGTCTCCCTCGAATCCTCGTACCGGCTCGTCGCCTGCTATGATATAATGGCCCTTGCCGTTCCCGACACGGCCCTTGAATTGAGTCGTGATGTAAATGTTCATGGATCGCTCCCCCTTGATACCTTCACGAAAACGCAGGACCGGTAAGGAAAGCCCTCTTTCGTGAAGCCGTTCTTCTCCGTGTCTTCTTTCAAGACATATCCCTTGCGAGGCTTCGGCCGGTTGTAGTAAACATCCATTTTGATAACCCGTTTCTTGGTCTTTGGGCGTATCAAGTTCCTGGATCCTGTCCACTGTCTCCCGTGGCCGCCTCGTCTGCGCCAGTATTTTCTCCGCTTCAGAAGGTACTCGGCAAGTTTTGAGTATTCCCCCGTATCATCCAGGAGGTTAAAGTGTACCCTTCCCTTCGGCCAGAGTCTTCGTATGAGGTCGGAATCGACACCGCGGTTCACGACTAAATGGTGATGCAGGCCGCCTTTTTCTCCCCACTCCGTAACGATGATGTATTTCAGTACTACGCCGCATTTTTTGTAAAGGTACCTGAGCCGCCGCATAAAGTATGAGCGGTCTTCCTTCGCGGCATCCAGCGTCTCCGGTTTATCTGACTCGGCATAGTCTAACACTAAATGATGATCCCCCGGATGGAAGTTTGCGTTCAGCTTGATCGTCAGCTCCCGGTACTCTCTTTGCACATTCGCCCGCTCGTGAGCTTCCGTCATTTCCATTCCTGAGATCCTGTCTTCTACCTTCGCTCCTAGGCGTGGCGCCTGGTATTGCTCCACGATAATCGTTTTACCCGCTCTAGTCTCAGCTTGTATAAATGGCATGATCCCTCCCGTGGTCGTTTTATGATTAACTTTAGCAAGTCTCAAAGGCGCTCGAAGCGCCCTAGATTTTCGGTTTGTCCTTGACAATTCCTACAATATGTAGTAAGATAATAGCGTGATCCCCGGGGGCTGCGTTGTGTGCGCAGTCCCTTTCCCCTTTATATAGGAAGATTCTCCTTCGGTGGATTCCCCTTGATCACTTTCGCGCCACACTTCGTGCAATACTCCTGTGGTGTGAGATGCCAGTATCTATGGCCATTCTCACACTCGAGCGTCAAGAGCGGTGCCGTCACCGGGACGTCCGTCCCTGGGTAGAGATTCTCACGCTTCATATCATCCTCCTATCAGGAAGACGATCGCACATAGGATGATAAACGCTACGAAGTCTGATAAAATTTCTTCTTTTATCTCTTTTATCATGCGACCACCTCTTTCATTCCCGTCGCTGCGGACGGTGTTCCGATATCCATGATCCCACCTGCCTCGAACGCTTTCGTTAGCGTTATACTTCCATCTTCTATCGCCTGGTAAGCATATTCGCATTTCAGCTTCGTGATTCTGTAGGCGAGCTCTGCCAGTATCTTGTCCGGTGTATCCGTTCTCAGGCAGACGCTTTCCAGCTCTTTCATTTTGTAGGCGAGCGAAAGAGCGGATGAAAGGTTACTCATTTTCATGTGATCCCTCCTTCTTAAATCTTCCCCTGCTTTTCTTGTTTACCGGTATGTCGCCCTTCACCCAGGCTTCCGCGAAGTCGTCCACGCTATATATGTTTGGCGGTAACATAATGAGCTGGTTCGTCCACTGTCTCTTAAAATACGGGATTGAGTCGTAACCCATCACTGCCGCCAGTTCGGTTACGGTGGCAAACTCTTGTGACATAGATCCCGCCTTGCCGCGTTCTTCGCGGTACTGCTTGATTCCGCGCTTGAGCTGGTACATGATTTTTTGTTTTTTCGTCACAGTAGATCACCCCCGATCTCTACCAGGAGATCGTGTGCGTTCTGCACGAAGAGGTTCAGCTGGTCGACAAGTCGTTTTTTATGCTCGTCCGGTATGTCTTCTACCTCTACCTCGATTCTGATCTCCGCGCCTGAGTCAGAAAAAATCTCCCTCCTAAACACATCCGTCTCCGTCATTTCCACTTCGTTTTCATAATACTGTGATCCCATGTTTACCTCCTTATCCGGCGATGTCCGCCTCTGTGAATATGTAGTTTCTTCCGAAGATCCGCATAAACTCCGCGCGGTCTCCGTATGTTTCTTCAAATGCCGCCTGCGCCTTTTCTTGCAGCTCGGCATTCAGATCCGGGTTTCCGTGCACGGATTCCGCTCCGAATACATGGCATCTGGAGTGGCAGAGTCGTACCTTTAACCCGTACTTCTCCGAAAACTTTCTGTTTGCCCCTCCGAAAACGTGGTGCCAGTCGAGCGGATCCCCGCAGCCGTTCCGGCCGCAAAGATAGCAGCACTCCCCGTCGTGCAAAATAGACTGTGGTTTCCTCATAGTGAATCCCTCCTTTTATGTGTTCCCCTATCCTATAACCATCCCGGACGGGCAAGGTCCGGGTAAAACTTTATATATTATGGCAATCTGGGCTACCCGCCCAGGATGATTATAGGTATTGAAAAATGGTCTCTTCCGTGTTATTCTGAAATCATCCCGGGAAATAACCCAGGCGCCCTGGACGAGGTGGTGATGCGTATGAGAAAAGCTTTTTCTCACATGTACCCTCCGCCGCACTCTGTAAAATACGGACGGTCTTATGATTTTACATAAGCGTTACGCCAGCGTAATCTGTGTTTCTCGCGTGAAATGCTCCGGTGTTGCTCCCGGAGGAACTATCCATGGTATTTGTTCTATGCGCGAGTTTGAGTGAGGGGCAGGAAGTGTCGCGGTCCGAGCAACGGCCGCGGCATTTTGTTTCCTGGGTTATTTCCCTGGATGATTTCTATATGTAGGTATAGTTGGTAGTGATGCGGTCGCTTTTAAGTGGAGATATTCACTTTAAGTGGCTTTTTCGGGTATAAAAATAAAGTCTACCGGAATCTTATACATATCAGACAAACTGTTTACGGTTGCGAAGGATGGTATCGCTTTCCCGTTCTCCCAATTACACACTGTTTTGTTGCTGACATGTAGTTTTTCGGCGACTTCAGCTTGTGAAAGTCCTGCATTTACTCTGGCCGCTGCCAGTCCGATTCTAAATGAAGCGTCTGTCATAATCGGCACCTCCTTTGCTTTGTTTTCTATACCATACCACACTTAAAGTGAAATGTCAACACTTAAAGTGAAACTTTTTCTTGCAAAATGTTTTTAAGTGTGCTATATTGTACTTGCAAAGGGGGTGAGTGCTATGTCGGAAAAGAAGTTTAACGAGGTTTTCTCGCGTCGGCTTCAATATTATATGGGACTTCACGGTATAACCCAGGTTGAGCTTGCAAAAAGGCTCGGCGTCGGGACGACTTCCGTTCATAATTGGTGTAGCGGGATCAAGACGCCACGTATGGATAAGGTCGACAAGATGTGCCAGATCTTCGGTTGCGCGCGTTCAGATCTCATAAACGAACCGGCGCCCGCTGCCGATATCACGCTCACGCCTACCGAACGATCCCTTATCATCGGATATCGCGCGGCGGATCCTGGGACACAAGCTTCAGTAAGGAAATTATTGGATGTGGGGGAAGAAATGAGAGAATCAGAGGCAGGATAAGGAATATTGTGTATGTTGTGTTTTAGAGTCGAACAGGCTTTCATATTGACAAACCTTAGAGATGTTTCAATCTGGAACACGATGGAAAGCGATGGAAAACGATGTGAGCTGAAGATGGATAAAAAATATCATTGACAAACGAGGACGGTCTGTATTATACTAAAGTCCAATCAATAGACTTCATGTATTAGACCGCCCATTGATAAGGGCTGTGCCGAAACATGAAGTCTTACTCGTTTTAGGAGGAAATTATGAAAACAGCAATTATGGTCGATGGCGGGTTTTATCGGAAAAGAGCTGCCTATCTATGGGGAAAGAAAACTCCGGAAAGACGCGCTCAAGAGCTTATGGCTTATTGTCAGGCGCATTTACGCCACGAACAAGAGTATGCCGACCGTTCCCTATACCGGATTTTTTATTATGATTGCCCGCCACTTAGCAAGACCGTATTTCACCCGCTTCTCAAACGAGGCATTGACTTTGGCCATTCCGATACATATCTCTGGGCAAACTCTTTTTTCGAAGAATTGAAAAAGCAACGGAAGGTCGCTCTGAGATTTGGTGAATTATCAGACGAATTCGCGTGCTTTCAGCTCAATCCAGATGTAACTAGAGGGCTATGTTCCGGAGCAATAACTGTTGACGATCTGACAGAAAATGATTTTAGAATATCATTTAGTCAGAAGGGCGTTGATATGAAGATCGGAATCGACATAACATCTCTTGCTCTCAAAAAACAAGTAGATCAGATTATTCTTATAGCAGGGGATTCTGACTTTGTTCCAGCTGCGAAGCTCGCAAGAAGAGAGGGGATCGATTTCATTCTCGATCCTATGTGGGCAACAATTAAAGACAGCCTCTTTGAACATATAGATGGATTGATGTCACAATGGAAGAGAAGAGATCAACAGAATAACGGCCGCTCTTGACAAATTACTCGAATCGTTTGTTATAATACAGTCACTTTGAAGCAGTAAAGGTCGGAAAGGCTCCCGACGCACCCGAAAGGGTACCTGAGATGATGGATACGCCGCCCATCTTATTGCTTCGACCGTGAAGGCGAGTGGCTACGGCTACTCGCCTTTTTTGGGAGGGGATCACATGAAGTATGAAGTTACGAAGACCTTCACTTTCGAAGGGCGCCGGTATGTTGTCCGCGCCCACACGGAAGAAGAAGCGATAGAAAAGAAGATCAACAAGCTTCGCGACCTGGAGGAAGGTAAGGTCACTATCGGTGGCGGTATGCTTGTGTCTAAATGGGTAAGTCGGTGCTTGGATGTTTACAAGCCGAATATCTCGTATGAGTACCGGCGCCAGATGGAATGGAGAATAGGAAAGTATATCCTATCGCGAATAGGCAATATGCAGATGAAGTCTGTCAAGCCTTTAATGTGCCAGGAGATCCTAAACTCTATGAGCGGTATGTCGAAAAGTCATATAACGAAGGTTCACCAGGAATTATGCTTTATCTTCGATAAGGCCGTGGAGAATCATATAATCTTGGAATCGCCGGCGGCACACTTGATACGGCCCACCGGTTATGAGAATACCAGGAGATCACTCACTGAGAAAGAACGGATCCATTTTCTGAAGGTGTGTGATACGGATCCTAGGTACAATCTGTTTCTCTTAATGCTTTACTGCGGGTGCCGGCCTGCAGAAGCTATGGGCGTCCAGGGGATGGATATAACGATGGTTGATGATTTACGCTGTCTTCACATCCGTGGTACCAAGACGAAGAAGTCTGATCGTATGGTGCCGCTGCCGGATATCCTCTATCAGAAGATCAAGGATGTAGGGCCTTTTGATTATGTGGCCACCAATACAGAAGGGAATAAATATACAGATGCTTCGTACCGGAAAGCTGTTAATTCGCTGAAGCGGGAGATCAATCTATCAATGGGTTGTCGGGTGTATAGGAATCAGCTGGTTCCGCCGTTCCCTCTTTCCGAGGACTTCACGCCATACATACTCCGGCATACCTATTGTACCGATCTTCAGAAGATGGGTGTAGACCTTCGGGCCGCTTCAGCATTGATGGGACATTCTAACATACAAACGACGGCAAACATCTATACACACCAGGATAATGAGACCTTAAAACAAGCCGCCAAATGTATGTTCGAAAAAATGGGTGTGACACCGGACGCGGAAAGGCGCTTAAATGCGTAAAAGTTAAGTTGTCTTTTAATCAAGTTGTCCGGGGTTCGAGTCCCCGATGCCTCATACCTCTTGAAACCTCCGCAAAGCCGCTATTTTTCGTGGCTTGCGGGGTTTTTATTTTTCCTCAAAAAGAACAAGTGTTCTCGAACATCTGTACTTTTTTGTCGGTTTTTGTCACACTAAATGTGACATTTTGTGTGACACTCACACGGGCTGTGATATGATATATAATAAAATGAGAGCCGCCTTGGCGACTCCCATTTTCATAAAGAAAGGAGAAAAGAAAAATGAATTTCAACTAATCTGGTTTACGAATGTTTTCCATTCCATATTTGCATCCCCTTTGAATCTGTTGGGACAGTCTTTTCCGGTTACATCCCAATGCCTGATGATCGTCTGAGCGTTGGGATATTTCTTTCGGATGTACTTGATCACCTTCTTTGTCTTTGCGATCATGGCCGCCGATGGTTTCCTGGACATGATGTCACAGAGCTCAATCCCGATCGAGTTGTCATTTGTGCATTTCTCGTAATATGCTCCACTTCCTGTTTCATATCCCTGCCTTGCTCCCCCGCAGTGGTAGGCCGCATACTTCAGAGGGATGGAAAGAGCTGACTTTCCGCTCTGGTCGATGAATATGTGCGCGCCTGCGCTCCGTGTGTTTCCGGTCGCAAAGAAGTCCGCGTTGTTCTTTGAGCTGTCCCGGTCATTCCCTGTGTTGTGGATAACGACATAAAGGACGCGCAGAGGATCGCTTGAAGAGCGGTTTCTGAAACTAATCTGCTTCGCCTTCCGTTTGTAGTTAAATATCATCGTTTTCTCCTTCCTTTTCTGAGGTGATGTAATTTACCTCAATTGTTTGCAGCTCCGGAAGTCCTGCGATGCTCGTGAGAAGTGACACGATTCCCGACAGGATAGAAGCTGATAGTACCACCCACCAGTTCACGTCCGTGATCAGCGCCGCTGCCCCGATCACACCTACTGCCGTCTGCGCCATTGTCTTGATCGCGCGGATTCCTGCTGCTTTGAACCACTGTTTCCAGTCTCTCATTGATCTACCTCCTTTGGTGGTTTGTTTGGTAACTGTTTAATCTTCATCAACATAGCTTCGGCGGTTCCGTTCCCGCCCATCCGTTTATATGGTTCGTATAGGTATTTTTCGAGATCTTCCAGCTCTTCCATCTGCACATAGCCTCTATCCAGTATGGCCTTGCAGCTCATTTTGATACCTAAATAGGTCAGGCCCAGCACCATCATACGGCTGTTTGATCTTTTGTCGAGGATCCTGTTGATAAGAGTCCAGAAACCCGTCGACGCGAATATGGTTCCCATTCCTGCTAAAATATATTCCCAACCGGACATATTGTATCCCTCCTGAGGTTTTTCTTAATTATACGAAAAGGGGAGAATAAAATCTCCCCTAATTTCCGATTATTTTTGACTTTCTTTGTACCACTTTTGAAAAGTCTCCTGATCATACAGAGGCGCGCCGTCAATCTTTACCTTCTGAAGAAGCTTCATAACCTTCTGCTTCTCGGATGCGTTCCCTTCGTTATACTGATACTTGAAAGCTTTCGTGAGTGCTGTCTTGATAGATGTCCCGGCCTTCTTCGGTCCTTCTTCTTTACCGTAGATCTTTACTTTGTCGTCTACGATAGCTTTCACTATGGCATCAATATTCTTCTGATCACCTTTCGCGACGGATTCTACCAGGTCGTTCCCGCTATACTCTGCCTGCTTCGGTTCTACCCGCTGCACTGCCTCATAAAGGGATCCGCTTTCGCTGAGCCTTTCTTTTATCTCTTCCGGATCCTGCTTTTCTTTCGGCTTTTTGTTTCCTGCCGTGATAAGTGATTTCACAGCTTTTTCAAACGCCGCCTCCGGATATCCCTTCGCTATGAGATCCATCTTGATTTTAGCGTAACGCTCGGTATCGGTTGTCTTTATCTTGGCTGCTTCGATTACATCTTCTCTTTCCTTCAGTTGCTTTGCAATCACGGTATTTACATCGTCTTCATTCTTTCCGAGATCGATAATGGCTTCGGTGTATTTTTCTGCCGCTGCCTTATCTCCGGCCTCGATAGACTCAACCAGGTATTTACCCAGGGTGTTCACCGGCGCGTTCTTCTGATCTGACGAGTAGGAGAGGAAGCCTTTGCCGCCTGTGATATCTTTCACATGATTTACCGTTGCGTTGAATAGATTCACCACATTTTCCATCGGCACTCCAAAAAGCTTGGATCCATCATTACCGACTTCGATGACGGCGTCGAATATGCCCTTGCCTTTTCCTATCGCCTTGAAAAGATCCGCTGTGGACTTTTCCAGATCTGATATAGCCTGAAGAACGATATCACTTTGTCCGTACGGGCGTTCGCCGGCAGCCAGGGCCATCGACCATTCATATACGAAGCTTCCCAGAGGAACAGATCCGATAATGTTGTCGCCCATATCGTCGAGCCACTTCCAAAAGATCCCCTCTGCTGTGATTTCCTCTTTGTCGTCCCGGTACGGGTTCATTCTGTGGAGAAGTCCGCGGGCCACGATAGCAAGGCCAGCGAATACCGCCGCACTCACGAGCTGGGAAGAAAGCGCGTTTGCAAAGTCTTTTCTTGCTTTCTTCAGGTCTTCCTTGGTTGCTCTTCCTTCCTTTACCTGCTTTCCTTTCGCGAGCATATTGTTAAAGTTATCATAGACAATACCGAAGTTTTGGAGGCCCTGACCCATAAACATCGTGATCATCTTCGCCGCCGCGTTCTGGCTTCTCATAATGTCCGCGTTCTGCAGCGTCATGTTGGTAGACTGTGTTTCGCCTACGGTCCGGTCGAATACCTTTGCTACCTCGGTATAGTATGCGTCCGGGTTGTTTTCTTTGTTCTTCTTTAGGTCCGGGCGCTGCTTGTCTACATAATACTGAGCTGCATACCAGAACCGTCCCACCATAGCCATATCAACCTTTTGGATGGCATCTTTTACGAAGCGTGCCGGAGGAATCTTGTTGATAATTGCGCCGGTCTCCCGGATCTCTGCCAGCTCTCGTGTAGAGTTGCCTTTGTTCCTCACCCAATAAATCGGCGTGTACTTCGCTATCAAGTCTTGATCCGCCCTTGATAGCATCCAGTTATTTTTCCCGCCCCTAAACATAGCCTTGATCGTCGGACTCCATCCGGTTATCGCAGCGCAAGTCGGGTAAGCGGAAGTCTGCTTGATAATTACTGAAGCGTTCGCCGTCAGGACGGCGCCGGCATAGTTACCGCGTAATTTGTCGTACAGTGTCGGTTCTCCTTTTCGTCCCTGCTGGAGATCCGCGATCATATCGTCGATAAACTTCAGCGCCCGGTCTCCCCATACCTCGCGCATTTTCTTTTTAACTGAGGTATCTACGGTCCATACCGTCTCGTCTCCCGGTAAAGTTCCTTCGGACTCGGTCGGTTTATAGGTTGTGACATTCATAATCTTGTTGAAGTTCCTGATAGGAACCGCAAGGCCAGAGAACATCGATACCGCGTTGAGTGATCTTTGGGCTGTGTCTATGACGGACTCCAGGATAATCGGCTTCGTTGAAACGACGCGCTCTTTGAGGAAGCCGGCGCCCTCGATGGTTTTATCAAACTTCAGCGCTGAGATATCAGTCGTGACAAAGTCTTTATCTACGCTGATAGGATAGTAGTTTTCTACGCGGGCTTTCTTGAATCCGTACAGATCCAGAGAAGTCTGATTAACATGTTTGCCGGTCCAGTTATGGAAGAAGTCTCTCATAACGCGAAGGATTTCCTTTTCCTCCGGCGATAACTCCGCTCGCATCTGAGCCAGGGTTGCCTCGTCGATACCGACTACTTTTCTTGTTTTTTCGTAGGCTTCCTTCTTGTGTTTCTTGTACTTTTCCATTTCAGCCGGAATCATCACGCCGCCCTTCATCATGTGGCGAAGGTTCGAGTAGGACTCGCCGTGAAGGATAAGTGCCAGCCTCATACCCTTTGTTACATATACCGGCGCGTTTCCGGACTCGAATCTGAGTGGCACTTTCACTAGGCCCTTCTTGTCGTCCAGCTCGTTCATAAGCTTTTCCATATCCTTCCGGGCTGTGACTTCTCCCAGGAGATCCTCGCCCTCCATCTGGATATCGTACATTTTGCGCTGGCCCTCGTTCAACTCGTTCCACATTTCCATCAATTCTGAGTTGTCGTTGTACCCTCCCAGGCGTCTAAACTCCCTGAAGGAATTAAGGAATGAGGTTGATATACTGTTGAGCTTCTTTGAGATAAAGTTATTCTTTACGCCTTTGGCCGCGTCGAGATCCTCGATCACCCGCCTTCCGGCGCGCCGTACATCCTTTTCCCCTTCCTCTCGTATCAATTTTGTTGAAAGTCTGATTGACTCGTAAATCTCGGACATACAATCGTAGACTTCCTGCAGCTCGCCAGCCGTCAGATCGTAGATCGAAAAATCCTCCCCCTTCTCTCGCATCAATAACGAAAGGTGGTCAAGGTCCCCCTCGATCCTTGGATCGAAATCATCGATACCATAATTTTCGGTATCGTTTTTGATTCTTGCAAACTCCCGGCGCGCATCATCCAGGGCCTTGAAAAGCTGCGTTCCTTCCTTGGCCCCCAGATTGACAAGCTCGCAACACTCAATAGCAGCGTTCATAAGCCCCTGCGGTACATACATAGACTCACTCGGTTTAATGATCATCTGGCGGAATCGCTGGTGAAGCTTCCGGATTTTGTCTTTCGTCTCTGTCATACGCCTCTGATCGGCCTGCTTCAATCTCTGTCCCTGGTATTTTGCCCGGACTTCTGCTATCTTCTTATCGTTTGTCGCCCGGATCCGCTTAATCTCGTTTTCCTTCTTCTCGATTGCTTTCTTGTACTCAGCAAGCGTCTTCGGATTCTTCGCTGTCTTCTTTGCTTCCTGAAGCCCCTGGATCTCACTGAAGATTCTTGCTTGTCTCTTTGCTTTTTCTTTCTTTACCTCTTCCAGGGCTTCTGCTACCTCTTCGTCATTGGTGGCTTTGTTGTCTTTTCTGTATGCTTCTACGAGGTCTTCCATCGTTTCATAGACCTTCATCATAGCTTCGTGTTTCTCTTTTTCCTTCTGATCCGCGAAGGTCTCTTTCGGCGGTACCTTGGAAAGCTCGGAATAGATTTCCATAGCCACGCCATACGCCATCTGGTCTATGGTCTCTCCGTTTAGTGTTTCAACCTGAGGCTTCAGCGCATCCAGGATCCCTTCCAGGACTACCGGCATATCTGCTTCGTTGGTATCTGCCGGGAAGAGTTCCGGATACTGTGAGGACCACTCCTGCCACTGCTGGTCAAGTGTTGTGCCGCTCTTGCGAAGCTTCATCCGTCCGAAGTTGTTCTTCCGGTACTGTCCGTAGGATCCGTGAGTATAGGCTACCTCTTCTTTCTGCTTCTCAGATAAAGTTACCCCTTCGTTTCGGATCTGATCCCTCAGCTCCTTGTAGGCATCCGCCATAGTGGTATCCACATTCTCGGATTTCTCCAGGACTCCCTTGGCGATTTCTGACATAACCTTCGTCGCTTCTTCGAAGTCGGCGCCATCCTCCCTGAGGTACTTATATACATTCGTAATATTCTCTACGAGTGTCTGTTTGTCAAACTTCGAGTTATACTTCCGCAGGATACGCCCCGCTGCCGTCTGGATCTTTTTCGCATCCGGGATGGTTCCTCCTGTCAGCTCAAACTCTTTTTCAAGGTTTTCAACCGCTGCCTTAAGGTGTTCGTTCTCTTTGATAAGATCTGCCGTCTCTTTGGTATCAGCCAGAGAATACCGAATATCCGGATCCTCGGTCGGTGTCTTGTTTTCTACGCTCTTGATCTGTTCTGGATAGAAAGCTACTACTTCGTCTCCGTCTTCTGACTGGATCGTTCCGTCATAGCCTTTCTCCTTCAGCGCGTTTGTAAACGCTTCGCTATTATCCAGAACCACCGCCTTTGTGAAGTCCTGCATATTGATAAACGAATACACGCTTTTTCTTAAATATGCGTATGCAACATCAATAGGCGAAGGTTTCCCGGAAAAGCTCTCTTCGAACTCGTAATACTTTTCCGTTTGCTTTTTCCCGTCATACTCGTACTCTATTTCCTTTGGATCCGCTTCTGCAATCGTTATCTCGTCCCCTCTTTGATTCTTCTCTGTCCTGAAGGTAAACTCCTTGTTTTCGATCGCTTTTTTGAACTCTTTCGCGAAGTCGTCGGTACTTATCTCTACAATATCGTTGCTTCCCTGCTTTGCCACCGATACAGTGACACCCTTCGCCAGGTCCGGAAACTTCTCTGCGAGATTCATAAGACGCACTGCGTCCGAAGCGTGCCCGCCATATTTTGAGCTTTCGCCGTTATATTCTCCAAGCTCCGTTTCAAAATTGAATGGATTCTTTACATTTATGTATGCCGAAATGATTCTCTTTGATCCGTAGTACGACGCCTCGCCCCTTGAATATGCAAAGTAGAAGCCTTTCCCGAAGAAGCCGTCGTCTCCGCTGGCGGATCCAATGCGGTCTGCGTCGAAAATGTTAAACTCTGTGTTGTTCGTCCCGTGATATACTACGCGAAGCCTTCCTTCTCCGTCTCGGATTTTGGAATCAGCAAAGAAAGCTTGCTGTTCGTCTGTCAGCTCGTGGCCCTCCGAATCGATTTTTATAGAGTTCTTTCTGCTTACTCCTGCATTTTTCTTCTTGACATTGTATATGTCAAGTAGTACACTGATTATAGATGGAGAGTCAGTAGTACGCGAAGCCTTTGGGGCCGCGTTCGCCACAGCGCCTACTGATTCTCCGTTTTTATCTATCAATATCAGCTCGTGGATATACATTTTGTTGTTTGACGGCGTAAACTTAACGGATACCCCTATTAGGTATTCGCCGCTTTTTTCAATATTGTTGATGGTTACCGGTGCCACTATCAGCCCTCTATCTACTCCCTCCGCGTCGTAATTTTCCAAATACTGACACAGATATCCATTTTCCAGGGCTTCTTTTATCGCCGGTATTGCTGCCATCTTTACAAAGTTCGGGTTATGTCCTACTATGCTTTTCGCGCTGTTTCTCCCTAGTGATACATCCCCGTATCTGCTCTTTGCTTCGTTTCCTATCGAATCAAAATAATTTATTATCTGATCCCGTTTTTTCTCTCCGTACTCCCGGATCCTCATCCCATCAATACTGACTACCGGATCCATCTTCGATACTTTATTCTTGTTTTCTTCCAGCGCTTTCTCTGAAGTGTCTGTTCCTACCTTCAGTGCGTGCGCGCGGCTTGCGGCCATCTGTCCTTCCGTCTGATCTGCTTCCAGGGCTTCGCCTCTGTAGACTTTGGATGCGTCGTCCACGGCATCCATAAACATCTTTTCGATTTTCTCCTGCGTCTTAATCTGCATCTTGGCCGTGGTCTTCTGGGCCGGTGTGAGATAATCTAAGGAAGCCTTAAGCTTTTCAACCAGGCTTTTGATCATCTTAACTATCGTCTGAAGGATAGACATTTCCTCCGTCTCGGTAAGGTCCTTCGCGTGAAGCCACGCGATAAAGTCCTCGGCGCCCTGCTCATTCATAAATACGCCGGAGATAGCGTCGTTCATAAACTCTCCCAGGGCTTCCTCGAAGGTTTTGGATCCTTCTGCTTCCCGGTACTTATCCCGGTAGTTCATAACCATACCATAGACGGTATTCAGATTGGATTCTTCTGCCATATAGTCAAGCAGGGTAGTCATCATCTGTTTGTATGCTTTCGGCGTAACCGCCTCGACAAACTCCATAGACTCATGTACGCGGACTCCCAGCTTCGACTCTGCCGCATCGGAGAATACCATCTGACCGTTTTTGATATCCAGATATCCGTTGATCTTGTCGTTCTTCTCTCCGTTCGTGTCCTCAGCGATATCCACCAATTTGATATCGACTCCCAGCTTTTTCGCCAGGGCCTTATCGATATCTCCGTAGCCGTCGCCTTTTACAATCTCGTCGCGAATATCCGCGGCGGTTCCTTCGCCCATCCGGTTGACTCTTAATGGTTCTTCGTGGGTTTCCTGCTGGTGATTGTATCCTAGGTCGTATGCCAGTTCTACAAGGTTCTTAGGAATTGCGAAAGGCGTCTTCTTCATCACGGTATCAAGGTCCAGCCCTACGGTACCGAAGTTATATGCTTTTTCAAAGTTCTCAAAGTAGACGGAGATATTTTGTTTCCCGTCGAAGTTTGATATCATGGCTGACGCGGCCGCGGCATCATCCAGAGTAGCTGCGGATTTATACATCTTCTCTACGAAAGGCGAGTCAAACTTCAGCTCGGAGAGCGATACAGCGTCCGTCTCCCCGTCGATCTTGACTTTCACATCATCTACGCCGGTCTGTACGAATCCTTCAATGTGTACCGGTTCGTTTGAGTGAATGAGGGTTGCCTGCTGGTTGCCGGTGATCTTCGGCTCGACCTTCTCTACCTCTTGCCCGTCGATTCTTTCCGTTTCAACTTCACGAACCGGCGCGTTATCCGTCTGTTCCTTCTGTGAAGCTTCAGAAAATACAGTTTCTCTTCGATTTTGTTCATTGTTGGCTTCATCGTTTTCCTCCGTGATCTTTTCGTCCATCCGGTTTGACCGCTCAATAAGAGAATCCGTAGAAGTCTCAACAAGGCGCTCAGCGGCGTCTCTTTTCTCTTCTTCTGCGGTATCCGATAATTCTATCGCCTTATTCCTTACGGCCGTGTCTATCTGTATTCCCACCGTGTCTGGTGCGTCCTTTTTCAGGTCCTCATAGGCTTCTTCCAGCTCTTCCACGGTTTCAGCTTTACTGATTCTATCGTTTACCTTCTTCTCGACAGCTTCCGCAAGCTGTCCTACCTTCAGATCCGTGTCGGCTTTCCCGGCCTGCTTCTCTAATCCTGAGAATTTCTTGGCATAATCAATAACCGACGATATCTCCCCGGCCTTTGCTATACTCACACCATAGTCTGATATATTGCTTCTGGTCTGTTTGAAGCTTGCACCCTGGGCGCCCACGCCCATAAGCGCACCGGAGAAAGCGCCGGCCGCCGCGTCGTATGCTGTGTTCCCCAGCCAGTCCATCATAGCTGCTTTACGCGCCTGCTCGGAAGTAAGCCCCTGGTTTTTGTATTCCTTTACATTCTGTTCGAATTGCGACTTCTTTCCATTGATGATATTGTCGGCGATGGTGTTTAGAACATCCGATGCGGCTTCTTCGGATCCTTCCGTCACCATCTGCCGTCCGATGTTCATAACGAGGTTTCTCAAAGAATCCGGGCGTTTCAGCGCCATTGATTTCAAGCCGTCGATGGAGTATTTTTCCGTTACCCACTCGGTGACGCCTGCTGTGATGGCAGTTGCCATGGCATTCATCGGATCGATACCTCTTTCGATAGCTTCGTTGTACGTCTGATCGGCAGCTCCTACCGACATCGCCGACTGTGTTATGCGAGTTGCAAGCTTTGATCCTATTCCGCCCGCGCCGACCAGCCCGCCTGCCGCCAGCGCGGCCGCGGAGTCTGCTGCACTCATACCGGCGTTGTATATAAAGTTCCAGACGGGGTTTTTGATATTTTCACTCACGCCCTCCCTTATGGCCTGTGTGTAGTTTGATAGCCCTCTGTTCTTCTGGTTGATTGCCACCGGCTTGTCGGACCCGGTGTTTCTTATGGCGTGACGAATGTCTTCTGCCGCGCTCGTGAGTCCCGTGAAAGGAGATGCGAGAGCGGTTCCTACTGATGCGATCGCACCATTTATCCAGCTTTCGCTCGCCCATTCTTTCATGGCGGCGGCGTTTTTCTCGGCTTCCTCGTTGTCGAGCTGAGTCGAATATGACTCCAGGAGGTAGTCGACATCTACTCCGCGCTTCTTCAGATATTCCACTGAGTCGCGCGCCTGTTTGTTTGCTTCGATTTTTCCTTCGGCACCGAGGATCTGACCACCTTCTGTCTGTACGTCCTTTCTTAGGACATCCGCTGCCGACCAAAGCTTTTTCTTGTCCGCAAGCGTGAGTTTCTTTTCCTCGTCCCGTCTTATGGCATCCGGGAGGGCTTTCTTGTAAACCTTCAGGAAATCGTCAGCGAAAGCGTCGTCGCGGTCTAGGTGTTCCCTTTGTGCCGGCGTGAGTCTCTGTACCTGCTGTTCAGCTCGTTTCTGTTCGTTGATCAATCCGGACGGAAGAGAAGGAGAGTTCCCCAGGTTTGTTGACTGAGCACTTACCCCGTCCGTCGCCCGGCGTGCCTGGTTGTCAAGCTTTCTCTGTTCCAGATTCTTGATACGGTTCCTCAGCTCGTCTGCCGACATAGTGTTGAGATCCCCGTACTTTCTTATAAAGGCGTCCTGCTCTGCCTGCTGTCTTCTCTGCTGTTCCAGGGCTGTCTGATTTTGTGTTACCGCCCGCTGGTTCGCCATATTCTGCATCCGGTTATAGTACGAGTTCTGTCCGGTAATGTCTCGCGGTGCTTCCTGCTGCTGTCTTCTTTGGATGTTTCTTGACATATCCGTACGATATCGGTTTTCCGAATTTACGGCGCTTTTCAAAAGGGAAGCCGCCTGCTTGTAAGCCTGCGACTTCTTGTTTGAGTTTTGCCGAAGTTCGGCGGCGCTTTGCGACAGTTCGAAAAGGTCCCGGTTCCTCCCGGCTATTTCAAGGTCGCTCGCTATGTGCCCCTCTTTTCTATCTCTATCAGCCCTCTGTTTATACATTGTTGCCTGATGCTTCAGGCTTCTTTCGTGTACTTTGCTATGCTCTTTGTTAAAGTCACTAAATGTTCTGCGGCTCATAGTTCCTCCTATTATTTGTATTTCTTGATCATCGCCCGCAAATAATCTTCGTATGACTTGTATTGCCTCAGGCTTGCGTCAGACGGCATATTTGCTACGAAGCTTGAATAGGTAAATATCGTATGTCCCTTGTCGCGTAGCTTCTGGGCTTTCTTTTCAAGCTTGTCGTATGCGTCGGATGCGTGTTCTCTCACCGTAAGGCCGTCGTCTTTCTTCTCGTATCCCTCGCTCGGCGCGTCTTTGTATCCCAGCACATCGTAGTATAGTCTCATAGACTGATCTTCCGTCAGATTATACTGTTTAGCCAACGATCCAGGCTCTACTCCGTTTCCGCCCGGGTTAAGCGAGTTCCACGCTACTTCCGCCTGCGCTTTTGTATTTCCGCCTCGAAGCGCCGTGAAGCTCTTATTTCTATAAATGCCTACCTGGTCTTTTGTGACGACCGATCCACTTGATCCGCTCGATCTGCTTCCGGATGATCTGTAGCCGCCTCCGGATCCACCGGACGAGCCGGAGGCTTTACCTTTTAAACTCATGTTGTAGTTTTGAATTTTTTTGTTCAGGTTGAACTCTTTCTTTGTCATTCTGTTGTCAAAACGCTGCTGCTTGTCTGCTACAGCGTCTCTTTCGAGCTGATATGCGTAGTTTCTATCGTCGAGCTCTCGATTGTAGTTAAAATCCCTGTCGTTGATAAATCTCTGGTATTCATCCTGCTCTTTTTGGTAGTTGAAGTTTCTGTCATCCTGCTCTTTCTGATAGTTGAAGTTTCTGTCGTCGACTGACTTCTGATAGTCGAAGTTTTTGTTGTTCCAGTACTGGTCGGAATTGTAGCCGTAGCCGTACTGGTTTTCGCTCTGACGGAAAGAATCATTCCATTGAGCATCGCCTACCTTGTCGCGGTATCTACTGTAGTCCATGTTCGACTTGTTGTAGTAGTCGTTCCCGTAGAAGTCTCTGTCTGCGTTGTAGTCGGCCATAGAGTCGCGATATCTTCCGTAGTCGGTGTCTTCCAATCCCTGATACATGGTGAGGTCGGCGCGTCTCCCGGCGATATCGTTCTGATATTTGTTGTAGGCCGCTTCGTATAACTGTGGAATAACGTCGTTTAATTTTGACATCTGGTCCTGATAGGCAAGTGCGCCAGCCGTGGTGGCGTATGAGTTTCCATACCCTCCTGTGAGCGCCGCTGCCTGCCCTACGGCGTTTTGGTTCGCGAGCGTGGCCTGTCTTGTGTACTGATCCTTGTAGTTTTGATACAAGGGATCGGCGTTGAAGTCATAGGAGAAATCTTTTCTATTCGCGATCTCGTCTGCGAGTTTTGCGATGGTGTCGTTGTATTTTGATGTATAAGTCGGCTTTCCTTCGCCGTTCAGATACTTGTTGAATCGCTCCCTTGCATCAATGACTTCCTGCGATTCAGAATATGGGTCAATCACGGTTGGTGTGATCGGTACATACGTTGGCTGATAGGTGGACTCCACCGGCGTTACCGGTGTTGGTGTTACCGGTGTGGGCGTTACCGGTGTTGTCGGTGCGACCGGCGAGGTTGTTGTCGGTGCTGTCGGTGTCTGCGCTTGTGTGTTTGCTTGGTTTTGTGCCGCTGCCCGCACGATCCCTGCTAAGGCTGTCCCGATCATACCTAATGGGCCACCTTTGGCACCGTTCGCGTATGCGTTCGCAGAAGCCGCCGCGCTCTCCAGGTACGCCTTGGTTTTAATTTTCTTCTTCGCCATCGTTTTCCTCCTTACCTTCCAGTTCCTTTATTTTCTGATCCATCACACGGATATAAAACTCTTTTTCTGCCAGGGCTGTTTCTAAAGCGGCGATCTGTTTCGCCAGCTCGTTTATCATGAATTGCTCCTTCGTGATTTCGTTCATTGTTTATCCTCCAGACATTTTACTCTTTTGTTGAGGTCTTGTATAAGTGATAGCATAGGCGGTATGATGTATCGCATGTTCCAGTCACGCGGCTTTCCTTCTTTGTCGAGGTCACACGCGATCGGGTATATTTCGTTCACGTCCTCCGCGATGAACCCAGGTACACTTTTTCCGTATCTTTGGTCTTCTTTTCGCAAATATCCGTCGTTATACTTAAACTGCACAACGGGTATTTCGAAAAGCCTTTTGGGATCCAGATCGTTGTCTTCAATCGGTTTGATATCGTGTTTCCATCTTCGTGATGAAGCAGATGTCCGCAGGACTTCGTCGTTTGCGTCAAATATAACCGCGTTTGGCTCGAGTGAGCTTGTTCCGGCTATAATTCTTGTCCCTCCTTGGAGGTATGTTTCTCCTGGTGTTACTAGATTCGGCACCGAGAGAGAATTCGCGATTGTCCCTATCACGACTCCGCCTATTGTGAGCGTACTACTGCCTATGTCAAGATTACCAGCCCCTATCCTTGAAGCCGAGATATATCCGGATGTGATCTGGTCTGCACTGATGCTTCCGGCGTATACATAGCTTGTCGAGATCTCCGCTGCCGTGATGGTGTGCGATGCGATTTCATTCGCTGTGATGGTACCCGACTTTATTTCTGCCGCCGTGATGGTATTTCCTGCGATTTCATTCGCTGTGATGGTACCCGACTTTATTTCTGCCGCCGTGATGGTATTTCCTGCGATTTCATTCGCTGTGATGGTTGCGGTTTTGATCTGTGTTGCCGTAATGGTGTTCGCTACGATGTGATCGCCTGTCAGCTTGAACCCGTTTCCGATGATCGTGTCGCCTTTGAGGTAGATCTGGTCACCCTCCAAGGTGATATTCGATTGCTCGATACCATTTACCAATGCAGCCGATACGGTGACGGATGCGTGTGCCAGGTCGTATGTCGCCAGAAGAGAAAGTTTTGCTTCACTGTCCGTGGTTTTTAGCGTGAGTTGAGCGTATCTTTGTGCGGCAAGGTCGCCCTCTTGCTGGACTTTCAAAGAGATTTCGTCTGTCGTTTCTTTGTCTGCACATTCTAGAAACTTTGATTTCGTCCGCTCTGCCAGGTCGTAGATCTGTCGGTTTAGCTCTGACATGTCTTTCGAGTTTTGATAGGTGTACTGCAAAACGACGCTCATATCAATCCTCCCTGCTCGATCCGTTTCGATATCGAGAATATCGTGGTCATTCCATTCCCGGAGAGGCGGATTCGCATGTGGTCACATCTCCTTGGGATGATCGGAAGCTCTATTGACCGAAGCTTTGTATAGCCCTGTGTGTTTCTTCTTGATATCTCATAGTTGTTCTCGATGCTTCCTTTTTTCTCCCATTCTCCCGAGGAGTCGTATTCGAGCTCTATGTTTAATGTCGAACCTAATTCCATCGACATCCGTATCACAAGCTGCGAGATGTACTTCGTGGCCGGCGAGTCGAGTCCTATGATTCCTGACTCCCACATCCATGACAAGGTACTGCCGTCCTGCGAATAGGTGGTATCTCCTATTTTTGTGTTTCGGTCCTCAGCAAGGATCCTTGTCCCATCATAAAACATCAATCTGTTTTTGTGGTTGATGAAGAAGTCAAAGTCGATTTGTGTGTCTTCGATGTGCCAGATGTTTGCTTTTATGTCGTATACGAAAAGACTTCTCACGTTTGTGGCTTCATTTGTCATTACAATGTAATACTTGTCGTTCCATACGCCGGCCGTGGCGTCTTTGTATCGTTCCCTGCCGAGATTGCTCGATAAAAGTCTTGGAAATGATCCTTCGTAGATGCACACGCCGTCTACGGCTTTGTATATCAATAACCCGTTGATCAGCTTGATACTGGATGCACATCCTTTTTGACATCCACGTTCCGGCTTCGCTTCGATCTGATAGTTTGACGGGTAGTTTCCGTACAATTTGTGGATGTGGGTTTCCTTGAAAAATACCACGGTCCCGCCTTGCTCTGCGCATCCCGTGAAGTCCCCGTCTGTTCCTACCGTAGCCGTGTAGGAGTCCTCTGTTGTCCCCAGGTATGATCTCCAGTTTTTCGGATCGCCTAACTTGCACGCATAGATTTCATGATTCTGTGAGCTACATCCCCATATTCTGTTGCCGTGCTCGCAGATGTAATCGAGGTCGGGCGGTTCACGTTTGATTGTTATTCCCGTCTTCGTAAAGGTCTGATTGATCAGTGCTGTGACGATGATTGAGTCGTTTGATTTATCCCAGATGCACATGTCCGTGTTGAATGTGCTCGCATAGGTTCCTGTTACACCTGAGATCTTCACGACGTCCATCTTTTCAAAGTCTCGCCCGATGTTTGGCGCGGATATCTTTGTGTATGATGTTGCTACCGGCAACCATTGTCCCTGGGACTGCGACCATGTTTTGAGCGCGTTCGGTGTTGTGGATGTGTCAATCCAATACTGACCCGGTGACGGGTTTGATGGGGCTGTGGATGATACGGTGGGAGAGATGGTTGAACCGTCGATTTTGCACATCTGAAACGAAACACTTCCCGAGGATGTCCATGTCGATGTGAGGTCTTCAGCTTCTCCCGTCTTTGTGTTAAACCGTATCTTGTCCGGCCATATAATGACGTAGGCGCCCATGGAGCACATCTGACGTTTTGCGTTTCCTGT